>Ga0131853_10010787_pt1 | contig 16704 bp, 10 predicted proteins | sample TergutLab28metaG_FD_92764 | JGI IMG/M metagenome (GOLD analysis project Ga0131853, IMG submission 92764) | Labiotermes labralis P1 segment gut microbial communities from Petit-Saut dam, French Guiana - Lab288 P1 (version 2) (version 2) | ecosystem: Host-associated > Arthropoda: Insects >...
ACATACACACATCCACACATTTAAAAACCCACACATACACACATCCACACATTTCAAAACCCACACATACACACATCCACACATTTAAAAACCCACACATACACACATCCACACATTTAAAAACCCACACATACACACATCCACACATTTCAAAACCCATACATACACCCACACATTACAAAACACACATACACACGCACACATATTACAAAACAAGTTAAAACAACCACGGTACAAGATACACACCAAATGAAATATGTTTAATGCATGCATGTAGGTGTTCATGAATATAAGAAACACTACTTCACTCTGTTCCCAGAGCCGGACAAATGTTCTGACATTACGTTTACATTTAATCTGGATTCTGTTCCAGATAGGTCGTATTGAGATTTCCACATACAATTTGGGGGTCCACAATAAATCTGCAACTGGATACTCGAATCATAATATTCCTATCAACCTAACCGGCATATGGAACCACAGCAAAAAAAAAATAGTCGGTTCTTATAATAAAATCAACTAGATGCACTAATTTTTCAAATTTATTTTTGGGATAAAACTCAGGACGGAACTCAGTTCCGTCCTGATCCTGCTCACAAGCTGTCAACAAACCCGTATAACATACACCATTGCTGTGTTTAGTTTATAATGAAAAACTCCTGATGATGGACAGAGGGACTGTCCGAAATGTGTAGAGTTTTATTCTAAAAATAAATTTGAGAAGTTAGTGCATCTGTTTGGTTTTATTACAAGAACACACCACTATGCACGGTCATTTGAACGTCAAAATACTCGGTGTTTGCCTGCCATTATATATATAGTTCCTGTCCACAACAAAATAAAGCTACAGTTTTGATTGTGCCTCTCGAAGTGTGCAAATCACATGGTCTTACACAGAACTGCCGCAAACAAAATGATTAAACGGGAGAAGTAAAGCGGTGCCTAGCGAGTTGCTAGCCAATTCTGAACGAAAGACCGGGTCTCGGTTCCTTGCAGTGGTGGTTGTGAACATTTCTCTTTTTCTAGAGAAATTTTGCGACCCTCTGGCAGCGAGGGTGATGATTATCAAAAGTTCTTTCCCTGAAGAGCCCGCGGCGCGGGGGCCATTTTTGGTCAGGGGGCCCCCAAACATGTATAATACTAAAATAAATAATGTCGTATTTCATACGTTATTTCGTTCTGTTTACAAACGTTTACATTCTGTGAGATATATGAATAACTTCGTTAACAACCACAGGGGTGTTCCAGATTATCAAGTCATCGTGAGAAGGGGCCCCCCGACCGGTTACATATGCTAATGTTTCGGAGCGCAATGTTGACCACCCGTACGTTTGTACTGAAGGGAGTGGGAATTTGGGGTAAACTGCTACCACACTTTCCATATGGCGTAATGTTAATTAATTTTTTTTAATTGCAGTTTTTCATAGAGATGTACTTCCATCAAATACAAATCATATCTTGGCCGGGCAGTGAGGTTCCTACGACACACAAACAGGTGTATTAAAATAGGGTAAAGGGCTTAATTTGGTGAGAGCCAGAGTTCGTGTGTTTAGACACACAGAACATTGAATTAGAGGTTTTTTTTGGCGCTTTAACGACTCTGAAGCCTCTGTATTTTTATTTATAGTTAAAGACTGGGTGATGATTGCGCATTTTGCATTACAATGTGCAGGAAGGAAGGAGGTGGGAACTATTACAAAGAACACCTTATATTGCAGTGACTACAAGAAGACTGAAAAGAAAAGCTGGATATCCTATTTAAAGAGTCATCAACAGGCTAAACACGGTTCTTTTAAAATCGGTTTATACCGTTGTGATTTTGATAACAAATTCTTAGAAAAAATCCATCGATTAGAACTCAGGTTTTTCTTATTAATATGTGGGGGTTATTCCTGCATCTTTCGGTCCGATGGAACCATCTTCTGGTAATACATATATTAAAAATTCCTAAAAGACAGACCGGGTTGTGGGTGTTTTGTGTGTAAATTATATCTTATTTGTACAAATAATCTGTTTTTATTAAATGTTAATTTGGGTACGTATAGATGTCGTTATTACGTTGCAGATTTTGTGACAAGCGGATTCCATAATATTTTTCTTCTTTATTCTGTGTAATCTGTTGATTTTTCGTTGCGGTCCAAGCAATGTTTGGTAGGTGAAATGTGTGCGAGAGGAAGCTTATGTTTGACAGAAACATACTGTAATAATCCCCATATACTAATAATAAAAACCTCTGAGTTATGACCGAATGATTTTTTCTGTATGTTTGTTCTCGATTCCAGAAGAGCGGAGTCTTGTTTATTCCATTTTATGTATTATACAAACTGTATCTAGTCTGATGATTGCATATTAAAAAGGTCGAACCATATTGTAATAACCCTCATATACTAATAATAAAAATCTCTAAGTTATGATCGAATGATTTTTCTGTTTATGTGTTCTCGATTCTAGCAAGAGAGGCCTCTCATTTATTCCATTTCGTGTATTATACAAAATGTGTCTAGTCTAATGATTACATGTTAAAAATGTCGAAACATTTCTCACCATTAAACACTTATATACACTTAGTTGTGTCAACTGTTATTATATAATTATTAATTTGAAACACAACGGGAAGTCTAACTTTAAAAAAATAGGAAATCCGTTAATCACGTCGAAATTCAAATTAGGTTAATTAGTCTTTTATTCATGATTACAAGTTGTTCGCGTAACCAAATGAGTCAAATTGCTTGACCTACACTCCAGTGAAGTTAAGGTTGGCAATCTCGTTTCTGCCCAATTTTAACCTGCTTTGTCGAGTTGCCGACTTTTTCTGCCATATCAATAGTTCGGTTACCCTTTCTGAAAAACATTAGCCAATAAGCTGATTAAATGATAAACTATCACTACTAAACGAATGGCTATTAGAGTGACTGACCGCAGAACTAACTAACTAACTATCCAACTAAGTGCAGACATCATAGCTTTGGGGTTAGCGAAACGAGGTCATGGAGAACTATATTTTAAACAATTTACACTTTTACGTGTAATTATAATATTTCCCCCCCCCCCTCTTCGGATTCGCGTGTATTTCGCGATTAACACCGAATCTGTCATTAGGTATCGAAACTGCCAAAAAAATATCGATACCACGTCCGGAGCACAGACATAATGTGACACCGATCTCTGATAGTTTCTTGAACACAAATATTTCCTCTAAGAGATTTCAGAGGTTCCTGTGTCAGCTGCACCTCACCCTCTTGGTACGCTACTGGAGACAGAACAATGTCTTCAGAGTCGCCTTGCATGAAGGCTGCAGGCCGACAGCTGTTGCTAAGGTTTCACCTGCCTTCAACGTACGTACTTTTTTGCTCTTGTTCTGTAATGACTAGCACGTGCGAGGTGAATGGAACAAAAAGAGAAAGTGACTCAACTATTATTATTATTATTATTATTGTGTTTCTCCTGTTGTTGTTTTTATTGTTCTTGTTCTTGTTGTTCTTGTTGTCTCTTGTCACAGGCCTTCTCTCCTGGTACTTCTCCTTTTGAAACAACAATAACGCCACCGCTCAGGCTTCAATCTTTACCATGGCATGGGGCGTCCTCGTGTTGCGGATGGAAGGACGACCACCAATATGGCCGTGTAAGTGAAATATGATAATTTATACTGTTGCAAAGATGTTAATTTTAGTTCAGCCCAACAGATGAAAACTTTGTAGTTATTTCCACTAGAAAGAAATTCCTGTTCATATAGTTCCAGCCAGAATAACCGTATCGAGCCGCGTCTGCTGCAAAGCTTTCTCACCTGCCAAATCCCCGCAAATGCACACAGGCCTCTACTCTCATCTGGATCCGAATCATGCAGTGTAACAGAGGTAAAGGTAAAGTAAGGTTAAAGTTGTTTCTGTACATGTCTTGAGAACATGCAGAGTTAGTGGCGGTATAGCTCTCCTCATTCTTCAACACTAGGTGAAGGCGAGCGGTCAGGTTTGCGCCCCAGCCGCTTTATGACCAGAAAAGAGCCCCCTATAGTCATTGAATAAGAGGCTGTGTGGGCTTCAGCATCTTTCTTGACGGTGTGGAGAAGAGACAATTGTCTTGCCCCTGTCGCAATTCGAACCCCAGATCATCCAGTCCGCAGCCTAGTCACTATAACTTACGAAGGAATTCTGTGAAAAACAAATGGATCTGCTTTTCTAGCATCTTGTTGAGTCGGACAGAATTCGATTCGAAACGGACACGATTCTGTTGGTGTGTGTAGTCTAGCTTATGTTTCAGCTGTCTGAAACAAAACAAGTTCACCACAAGGCGACATCCTGTGCAGTACGATATCGCTATATTGAAGGTAATGTTGGTGATAGTAAAAGCGAACACCAAGCAGAAGTGCCAACCTCGCCGGCACGGAAAGCATTTGTCCTGCGTACAACAAATGAGTTCCAGAATTTCGGTCTATCGCAATATAAAAGTGACATCTACGCGAGATTTCAGGTTATCACAGCGGTACTATCAAGGTGATTTTTCCTTGAAGACTAGTATAAATATTGACGTTTGTGTGGAAACTTTACGTTTTTTGAACCGTGCATTGTGATATACCTATGGAATAAGAACCAACAAAATGCACATCTTTTACAGTAATGTTTTAATTTAATTATAATGTCTTCGACATGTTTCGAACAACCAAGTGTTCACCCTCAGGAAGACTTGTACATGCAGTTTTGTATGGTATTTCTTTCATGCATCCGTATAAGCAGTCTGGTCGATGGCAGGATGTGCTTGATCAAGTGTTTTGTTGGTCCTTATTACATAGGTTTCTGTGACACTTTTTGCCTCCATCTTCGGGGGAGAAGAAGGAGACAAGTCAAGAGAGTAACACTCCAGTTAGGGTGACCCGAGACCAAGGTGTGAGAAGGAATGATGGAGTTCAAGTTTGGGGAAGTTACAGCGGACTGCAGAAGATTCGAAAGACATATTGAGGGATTCCACGATTTGTGTTCTTTCCCAAATGTTATTGTTTCGGTAATGGCACCAAGGAGGAGGAGATGACTGTGACCTTTGGCACCCAAAGGAAGACGAAAAACAAGTACAAAATTGCAGTAGGAAACCCCAAAAGGAAGAAGCCATGTGTAGATATAGGCGTATGTGCAAGAATAACACTGTGAAGAATTTTAAGGATATAGTGTATGTGTGTATTGGACTAATCTGACTCAGGATCGGGTCCAACAGCGCGCTGTTTTGAATGGGCCAATATACGATGCGTTTGGGTTTATTTCAGTAACAGTGTGAGGACCATACCAACTTGAGTGGTGATCCGTCAACCGTTTGGGATAGGGGGGAAGAAGGATACATACTTACACATAGAATATGTGGTCATGATGGTATTACGAGCAAATATTTTCTCCCAAAAGAAAAGCTGTGTGTGCGTGCGTGAGTGCGTGTGAAAACTTAAAATTTGTTAGGGTTGGAAATGTCAGCAAGCATGCTAGGTTCTAACGAGAAGGAGATGGATCAGCTTCATGCTCCGGCCTCTTTATCCACTGGAGACAGATTCCGTGTACATTGATGGCAATCTGGTTAGTCCCCACAGTCTATTTCAGGATTAAAATATTGAAGGGAAATTGGTACTGGAAGTTGCGTCTTGTAGTGTCAACGTGCAGTGCATGATAACTTCGAGAAAATTCCTCTTTGCTGAAACACCGCAAATCTCTGTTCACAGGGAAACACCATGCACACGAGAGGAGGGGGCACTTCCTGCACGCCTTTGAGGCTATTTTTGTTCACCATAAAGCAGTCTAACCAGGTGGCAAATATCGACAACGTTGGAATGCGCGTCTTCCTGTTCCTGTAACTTGTTCTCTCAGTGGTCAACTGGAGGCGCCGGACTCGGCTTCTATGGTGTACATCAAGAACCATTGTCTAGTCAACCTTCTCCCCCGACCTCAACCCTCCCCCCCCCCTCCCCCGCGAACCGGCAAACCGACCGGATGAACTTGAACGTCGACTCACTGTCACGTTACGCTGAGGTAAGGACGTGAAAGTCACGAACTTAGCCATGAAGTTAACACTCTTTATTGAATTGTTCTACGGTTGCAAATCTTACCAGGTGGGGACTATTTGCACGCCAAAATGTAACCGGACTTTCCCCAGTAAGACCATTATATCATAATTTGACATTTTATGATCACAAGGAGCCCTTAAGGCCGGGTAGTTTTAATTATACATTTTGTGCAACTGTTTGTGTATTGTTTGTATTCTTTTATGACACGCTGATGGTGATCGCAGAAGCGACCGAAACATGTCGGTGCATATTAATATATGATCAAATAAAATATATTTCGTAGATGTTCATCTGTTGCTGTGTAACATAAGTGTAATACAACATTCCTTAGTGCATGTGTGTAAGACATGTATAGGACTCATATACTTTCGAGCCTATGAATTGTCCCATAATTCATCGTCTCGATCATATTTGGTTATATCGCACAACATACAGTTGAAGTATTTCATTTGTAACAAAATGTAGCAATTGATGGCCGCTTCAATTTTATTTTCCCAGTCCTGGCTTTCCTTCGGGATCTCCGATCAACACTTTGTCTTCTCTGCCCTTTAAAGCCCACATATCACGCCTCTCTCTGACTTATTGGTTAGGTCTGACGTGCGTTTTAGAGATTTCAGACACAGACGCTACGGAAAATGTACCTAACAGGGTGTGATAATGAAGGGTCTACAACGTGTTCAACTGTACGCTAGCACAACATAAACAGACTCTTAATTTGTGCGACGTAATTTGCTTCCAGCAGTAAACTTAGCGTCTACTTTCACTACACACTTCTTTCCTCTCGACGCCACAGCCCTGCTCTCTAAACACTGCAAAATGTCAATGCTCCTGACCCTGAAGTCGAGTATGTCTGCATTTGAAAAGCACAGCAACACAGCCCGTTTCATCTTCCAGCACTGAACACTGTCGTAGTGATGACAAGCACTGAATGTCACGTCCAAGTCTTTTTTGCTGTTACAGACCAGTGTTTCTCAACAGCCGGGCCGCGAGAGATACTCCTGGAATTGATAACTAATTTAAATGTAATTTTATATTTGTCTGCATGCCACACCGTAAACATAATAGTACTAATACTCTTTATGATTATGCCATAATTAATTATTAATACTTATGTTAGTTTAATGTATGAATTTAAAAAAAAAATTGGAAAGGTACTGACGAGTAAATCTGTTGGGACTGGGCCCTCGTCTTATGAAAAAAGAATTTACCGGGCCGCGGTCTCACAAAGTTTGAGAAACACTGTTATAGACGAATGCTGTCATTTGCTGAGATTGTGCGGTATGGGTGACAGGTACATGAATATGGAGCATTGGCGGAATGATTCTTATTGCGAAATCTGACGTACCTGAAGGCAAACCTGTATCAGTGCCAGTTTAACCACAAATTTCATGTGGACTGGGCCTCAGGGTTGAAAGGTCGGCGACCAACCGCCTGATCCTGGGTACTGTCCCTGTTCTCACGTCTTAAATGAATGAAAGCAGACTGGATGTGATGAGTTATGTCTCTCTTGCTTCATGTTTCGGCTCCGAAGTAAGGTTATGGCGGTTAAAATCTTTACTGATTGTGTCACCACCTCCAGACAACTGCCGAGTTGTTACGTCAAGTTGGACAATTATCTTTTCGTTCCACATCCTTCATAATTCATTATTTGTTAACCATCTTAACATTAATCTGATCTAATGACTGTGTGGTGAAATAAGCCGTCAGTGCGTGGAAGTGGAGTGTTATGGCAGCCAGTACAATATCAACTTGTTACTGAACTCGATCAGAGAATCTCTGGTGGTTTCGCCCTATGATAGCAAGCTTTCACGTGTAGCCAGTGCACTTTACGTTAGTCTTCCGTGTCCCTCGGTGCCATAATCTCACAAAACGTAACCCTTCAGTGCCCCTCGATACTATGTACGGAATTTTAATTCTTTACATGCTGTCGACGGTGGTGCGCTCTACGGTCTGGATTACCTGTAAATATACTACAAATTAAGAACCCTAATTTAGTATTAATTTAAACCCCAGGAGATTTGAAAGGCTAATCGTGGCCCTTGCTGATGGTTGTTTGTTTAGTGCAGTAACATCGGACGTTAATTACGTATGTAGCGTTTTTATTTGACAGGATTCTAGATTCACCGTCCAAAGTTCTAAGGCCAGTAGCCTATTAAATTCATCGGTACGTACAGTTTCAGGACACTGTACCAGGCTTTACAAGACAATAAAATTAATTTTTTTTTTTTTAATGCCGGTACCTACAGAATAGGAAGTGCGGTGGGCTGCTGGGAGGGTTTGGAGTTTTGCGAGTAGAAAGGACTTTTGCCAATGCAGGAAATATAAACACCCAATTGTCCAGCACATAGCTTAGTTAATGTACTGACTACACTAATTCACCTTCTTCTGGAACAAATGTACCGTTCTGAAGTTTTTATAGATTTTAGTGTAAAATAAAAATATGTTAATTTTTCTCAGTACGGGGCAAGAAAGAGTGTAGGGGATTGGAGAAATAGCTCCATTCATTCTTATCCTCGACATCAGACAGCGGTGAGCGGTCAACCTCATGCAGCAGCCGTTCAGCACCCTGAGAAAGAAGCCTTGTTACCCACTGTATAAGAGGTTGTGAGGGCTCCAGAACCGTTCTGGGCCTACTGAAGGAGAGAAAATTTTGTCTCTGCTCGGATTCGAACTTTGTCCCCCGAAGCTTTGTCATTACACAGAAAACGCTATCTTGGCTTTTCAGATTTTTTGGGGGGGGAGGGGGTGCGACATCCCCCCGTGGGCCAGGGCCTCCTCATTCACGAGGTTTTTAGATCACATTCAACGACGCATCACAGTCGGTAGGACTCCTCTGGACGAGTGATCAGCTCGTCGCAGAGACCTCTACCTGACAACAAACACAACACTCACAACAGACAGACATCCATGCCCCTGGTGGGATTCGAACCCACAATCTCATCAGGCGAGCGGCCGCAGATCTACGCCTTAGACTGCGCGGCCACTGGGACCGGCCTCTTAAGATGTTAGTGACGTTACAAAATTTCTATCATTGTTGGGCGATATTTAACAAAGTAAAAAATACAAAAGAGTTGGTATTTTTGACAGTAATGACCTCCTAATTATGTGCTCAGTATAGGCACCTTGTGCAAAGCACACATAAAAATACCCAACCCTTAGTTTTCAGGGGAAATTATTGTGTTCCGCGAAATTGTAATTGCTAGAGCGTAGTCCCAGAGCACTCTAGTTAAAACCTTCGTGTTATCCTGCATGTGCCTCTAGCGTGTCTTCAAGGACTTACTTGTATGTCGATAGCAGACAGCAGGCGAATGTGCGTTTCGCTTCACGGTTAGGAAATTCACTGGCGGTCCGCACTGCAGGCTTGCTGCGTGCTGCATGTTTACTGTCGCGAATATCGCTTGCACTGGGCGCAAATATAATTCTGCGCAAATCGGAACTGAGTGCACATACGCTTAACTAATTTTAATGTTTTGTTGACCGTACATCGTGATATACCGTACAGTAAGAAACAACAGGATGCACTATTTAATTTCAATTTATTTCAGTAATTAACTTCAACATGTTTCGAGCAGGCTTCATCAGGAACTACAACTATGTATGTAAGGAAACTGGTAAATGTCACGCGTTGACATATATCAATTGCTGTATATACAGAGTAGTAACTCCTGATGATTAGCAGTAAGCCTGCTCGAAACATGTAGAGGTTAATTATTGAAATGAATTGAAAGTAAATAGTGCATCCTGTTGGTTCTTATTATACGCTTGACTATATTTGTATACGCAAACGACTTCAGTCAAAATCCAAACCGCAAGGCGCTGGAACCTGATCGGACACACCATGATCGCCCAGCCGCTGATGTTATCACCCAGCAGTATTCTTCCGCCACCTTAGTCTCAGTACGCTTTCTTTGCTTCAAGGAAATGTTGATGCGAAATTTAACACTGTAATTGCTTTTTTTTTTTAATGTTTAAAATTACGTAATTCTGAAACTGATGTGTCGTGGGGTTTCTGTACCACTTGTTCCTGTACAAAAGTGTCGGTATTTGTCTTTTCTAACATACGAATTAAAGTTCAAAAACGAATTCGGTGATTAATTGGCCATCACTTCATCTTCTTATTTTGGAGGTCGCGAGTTCAAAACTCGGCTTTGACACCAACTCTCTTGACTGTGGTTTTCGTGGATGCAGTAACTTTCTAGAGTTAAATGGCGGAAGGAAAAGCAAATTACGCCACGCCCCCTGCCTTCCGCATCGCCCATTGCAGCATCTGACGCCGTGTGTTCTGAGCAGCTCAGAGCGCCGCTACATAAATAAATATTAGAATGAAAGATGCACGTTCAAGACATCTTGATCTTTGCCACGTAAATGTAGTGACTGGGCTCGCTGAAAGGAGGATCGTAGTTCGATTCCAAGCACCTAACCTCCAACCTACAGCAACCCAGGAACGAGACGACCAATGTGGTAAACAACATTATATTCGCGAACTCCTGATGATGGGCATAGTAGTGCCCCGAAACATGTTGAGCCTATAAGAAGCACAATAAAATAATAAGTGGCATCTGTTTGGTTTTTTATTCTTCAGTTATCACAATGATGCACGGTCCAACAAACATCAAATGCATAGAACTTTACCTTCACTGCTCTTCATACTTGAGTGTTTGAAGGGTGGCTTTGCGAGTGTAAGTCATACCTAGGACCGTTGCAGTGCGTGAAACATAGGTAAGCCAAGAGCTCAAAGCAAGAGCATACATTCATACTTCTCAGCGGGAGTCCTCAAGATCCATTGACATGAACCTCGTATTCAGCTGACAGCTGTTGCATACGTGAAATAATTTCTGAACTCCGTGCACGATGACGCCTCCGTCCGAACGTTTACGTCAACTGGTGTTAGTCTGAATGGGTTATATTGAAATTTGTACATACATTTCGTAACATAATTTTTTGCTGTAATAAAATTTTGGAGCCCGAAGTTAATCTAATAATATTCAACAATTCATTTTATGTTTCAAAGAAAGGAAAATGTACTGTCATTGCAAAGATAAACCAGTTATTAATATTTAGGGGGGAAAAGTTGCTGCTTATTTAAAAAAATCATATGCGACACACAAATATGTTTTGTGGGGGAAATGTAGACTTATTTACTATTAAAGAAGCAAACGACGCATATTTTACAATCATTGTCTTTTTACTAATAATATTTAAAATTTACCTCGAAAATTATAGAGATTTTTAGGAAGTTTTCACGTAAACGAGGTTAGTTATTTACATTACACAATTTTTCTTTATATGTAATTTTTTGGGGGCAGCAGTAAAATCTTTTGTCTTCCAGTTTGCTACCCAAAATTTAAAAATTAAGATATACAGAAACATAATTTTGCCTGTTGTTTTTTATGGGTGTGAAACTTTGTCGCTCACATTGAGGGAGGAACGTAGGCTGAGGGTGTTTGAGAATAGGGTGTTCAGGAGAATATTTGGACCTAAGAGGGGCGAGGTAACAGGGGAGTGGAGAAAACTACACGATGAGGAGCTTAATGATCTGTACTCCTCACCCAATATTGTGCGGGTTATAAAATCGAGAGAAATGAGATGGACGGGGCATGTAGCGCGTATGAGGGAGGGGAGAGTAGTGTACAGGGGTTTGGTGGGGAAACGTGTGGGAAGGAGACCACTGGGGAGAAAAAGGCGTAGATGGGAGGATAATATTCAGATGGGTCTTCAGGAAGTGGGATGTGGGATTATGGACTGGATTGAGCTGACTCAGGATAGGGACAGGTGGCGGGCACTTGTGAATGCGGTAATGAACCCTCGGGTTCTATAAAACGCGGGGAATTTCTTGACTAGCTGCAAACCGGTTAGTTTCTCAAGAAGGACTCGGACCACCATGCAGTTACTACTCGCATTTAAACATGTGCCTCAACGTAGAGCCATGGTTTTATCCTTGCGTAGAAGAAAAAGGCGTTAAGTGTCTGTAGCCAAGAGGTGACGGCTTGTTTCACTTTGGGGTTTGTCGCATTTCGTTTGCCAGCAAGGGGCGAAAAGAGCTGAAAATTACTCAGGGGGAGGCAGATAAGCTGTAGGGTTGGTGGTCCATAACCACCCAACCAGATCGCAGCAACCATTCTCAAGAGCCTTTTGTCTCTATTAGGCCCAGAGAGTGAATGAATGGAAGGTTCATCCATAGGAACCGTAGCTAAAGGTTGGGAGTTTTTATATTTTCCAATTTAATTTTTGACGGGATTTGTTCTAGGTAGTGTATAATACCTCAGCATCGCAGGTTATCCAACTGAATTCTTCTGCGACCATATTTTGTCTCTTCCGTCTCACTTAAATATTTCGACAGTGGCTTACCTCGGTCTACTCTTTCCAGTGTTTACCCCTCTCCTCTTTCTCATCTCCTGGGCACAAAAAATGTGACAGCAGCTTCTACGTTGCGAATCCGACGTACAGTGTTTAATTGTTTGCCGTCCAATCGGCTGGATGTATGATTCTATTGAAGTGCCAACGCAAATGCGCTTCGCCAGAACCAACTTGTTCTCCTTGCAGGAACGCAGTCACTCAGAAAGAAGCCAGCTTGTTCAAGTGACCATGAGATTTGCTTTAGCACACTGAAGAGACATAAAAGAGCTTTCGCAAGCCCATGACTGTCGTGAACACTATGCACTGACCTACAATACCTACAGTGCCTTCTGCTCAGTGGGCACTGGAGTAGCTTTCCTCTGAAGTAAAGCGCGAAACTGAACTCTCACGGCGGTTTTGTGATGAGGTTCAGAATGAGTACCGCTGTACCTCCAGTCCACATGAGCCTACGTGATGTAGACAGAGGCAACTTATTTGTGTCTTTACATGCGACTGGAAAGTTGGCGACCGCAGGATTCGCCTGTTTTGAGTGTGACGGCATTTCTAATGTTTGAACTAATGTTGTTTGTTTCAACATTTTTTCTTAGACGCAGTAAGTTTTTTTTTGAGTTGAATTGATTAAGAAAATAAGGGGGAGCGCAGTGGCGGAAGGGATACAATAGAGAAATGGAAGAACTTTACAATGAACCAAACACAGTTAACGTAATAACGTCCAGTAGACTGGGGTGGGCGGGCCGTTTTGTGCGAATAGATGAAAAGGATTTACCTAAGAAGATACTGTGGACAAACCCTGGAAGTAACCGAGGATGTGACCGACCGAAATGAAGATGAATTGACGGGGTGGAGGAAGACACAAGGAAAATGGGTTGTAGAAATTTGGTGGACGGTTGCCGAGGATAGAGGACGCTAGCGACACCGAGGGCTGTAGAGCCGATGATGATGGTGAAGACGATGATGCAGAGAACTCTAACGCGCAACTTCTAAAAGGAATTTCAGACAGACAGAATTAAGTGCGTATTAATGAACAGGTATTTCAATTGCTTTTGGTGGTGATTATGTTTATGATAACAAACATAAACTGTAAAGATCCTGTAGAAATAAAATATTTTTTTTTATTTCAACTAAGTAATGCACCAACATATATCACAACACTGTCTCTTTATATAATGTTCACTCCTACGTGTTTCGACATTTCTGTGTCATCCTCAGGGAGTTTCAAAAAATTGTGCCTCGCTAAGTTACAAAATTTTTTAAAATTAAGGATGTTAAAATTAAAATTCCATAAAATTATTACATTAAAATATATTAAAATATTATTTGGTCGTCGCTGAGTGACACAATAAATTCTGTGTGACGTCATAATACCTTGTGCAAGCAGTGTGTTTTTTGTGGCTGCGTGTACAGTCCCTTGTTGCTACTGTTAGTGTGCTGGTCTGTCGTGTACTGAGTCGCGATGGGTGTCGGGTTATGTGACATGTTGTCTTGTTATTAATTGTTAGTTAGTTGGCTCAAATAATAATAATAAAGTCCGTCGTTCCTTCTAGGAACATAGGTTGTCTATAAGTCCTTTCCACTTCTGTCTATCGGCTGCTAAGAACCTTAGTTCATTCCAGCTTCTACCCGCTTCCTTGATTACCGATCTTCTCCAGCTGTTTCTCGGTCTTCCTCTCTTCCTGTTTCCCAGAGTGTTCCAGAGTAGGGCAGCCTTTGGTATCTCTCCATCCTCTTTTCTTAATGTGTGACCAATCCGTTTGAATTTTCTTTTTAGTTGGCTCAAATAAAAACAATAAATAGATGCACCGTACTAGCATAGAAATAAAAAGGAATTTGTTATATTTGTACATCAGACTGTGGTATATGCGCCTTACGTAGGTCGTGTTCGCTTCTTGACGAATCTTGTAAGCCAGACGATTAGCGTTTTACACGAATCCCAGCAATAGCACCAAAATCGAGTGTGCCATGACCTGAGAACATGTTCGTGCATTACAGAAAAGCGGGTTTGTTCTTAATATCGTCCGATGTAAATAAATATAGGAATTCCCAGGCAATTATTATAAGCATTACCAGCACCAGATTCCCAGCAAATTCATTCACCTGTTCTTGATTCGTGGTATCCATATATTCACATACGCGTATATGTATACGTGCATATGTGCTTACATATATTCATACATACATCCATACATAATTTAAAGTTGATTCATTCCCGTTATGCTGTTGACAGAATAGTGATACCTCGGCTAACGAGTGACCCTGCTAACGAATTTTTCGGCTAGCGAAGATTTTTTTCGCTGTTTTTCGGACTCGGCTAACGAATATGGTTTCGGCTAACGAATGTTTTAGTGGATGCGCGCGCTAACATAAAGCAGCAGACATGAACGGTCGGGCCATTCCAGGAGCTTATATTTTCCGTCTGTATGCGTGTTTCGGCTAACGAAGATTTCGGGTAACGAATGTGATTCCGGAACGAATTATCTTCTTTAGCCGAGGTATCACAGTATTCCCTATTATACAGTCATAACCAACAGCACATGTACAGTACGTATAATAGGCAACAAGTTGCGGCACATTATAAGCCATCATCAGGCTTACCCTTTTAAGAACCATTCGACTAAAACTTACGATTGCAGTTAGGGGAGATAGCTCTTGCTTTACAAAGTACCTCATAGGATTATATTTAAAAACACTTTTAGTATAAAGTACAAGAAAATTATTATTTACACAAATATACTATAGGGGTAATGTGTAAAATTGTTTGTATAAGAAACATGACGTACTTTGAAAGGGAAAAGACCATTTTACTGACAGAAGATGCAAATTCTATTGAATGGCTACTAAAAGAGAAGGCCAAATTATGGCCAGTAATATGCCGAAACGTGTAGCCTAATCGACTTATATATGATGTTGTGTAGGAATGTATGTTGGGAAAAATATATATTTGTACATACATACATAAGTATACACATACATACATGCGTACATACATACATTACACATACATAACACATACATACGTACATACATACATATATTATACATACATAATACATACATACATACGTACATACATACATACGTACATACATACATGCATACATACATACATACATATATACATACATACGTACATACATACATATATACATACATACATACAAACATAATCCAAATATACACAGACAAGCACACGGTTAGAACAATGTTATGATAGCAGTGGTACAAACCCCATATAACCTCTCTACAAACAAACGTTTGCTATTTCCGCAATAACAACTGTTAAGCTGAGTGACTATTCCAAGACCCTCCAGGTCACGAATCCTCTCTGTCACATACACTGTGTGCGACCTTACATCAAATTTGTAATGTGCCTGCAAGCGCCGTGTCAAGCTGCATCTTCTTCGTCACCGGAGTGAGACGGGTAGTATATATATAAACTCCGAAAATATACAGTTGCTCTTAGATTAAAATTAAATTAAATTCCGAGAAGTGTAGGGCACATGGGAAAGAATGCAGCACAATATAAATTGGTCTTAAGACCCGAAGTTGAAATGTTACGCTAGTCTTTAAATAGACTTTCAGCTGGTAGTTCATTTCAATTTTGCGTTTCCATGGCAATGTGCGATTTGTATTGTTAAAAAGTCACAAGTAGTAAGCTTTAACTTTTGGCACGTGTCAGGGCAGTTGTCCTGCAATCATTTTCACAAGAACGCCATAAATTATATCAAATATCTCGTGTCCAACACACAGCGATTTAAATCAGCGCCCCGCCGTTTTCTCTTCACCACCCTGTTAATTTTGTTTCACAGTTACCCTGATGTAAGACGACGTTCAAGTGAATAACTGAAGAATAAAAACCTACTAGATGCCACTTATTATTTTATTGTACTTCTTGTAGGCTAAAATGGGTGCCGGGTCTTTCCCGGGGGTAAAGTGCGGCCGGGGCGTACTGCTGACCACTCACCCCCTTCTAGTGCCGCGGTCATGGAAGAGTAGAGCTATACCTCTACCCACCCTCTGGGCCGCACCAGGCCTGTAACGGGATCACTTTACTTTCTACTTCTTATAGGCTCAACATGTTTCGGGCACTACTATACCCATCATCAGGAGCTCGCGAATATAATGTTGATTACCACATTGGTCTTGGTACTTGGTTTGTTGTAGGTTGGAGGTTAGATGCAGGTAGGTTGGAGTGGTGTCCGGACTGCAGCCCGGACATTAATCCAGCCTAACCGAACGTAACTTCCAACCAATAGCAACACAAGAAAGAAACGACCAATGTGGTAATCAACATTTTATTCGCGAGCTCCTGATGA
>Ga0131853_10010788_pt1 | contig 16701 bp, 18 predicted proteins | sample TergutLab28metaG_FD_92764 | JGI IMG/M metagenome (GOLD analysis project Ga0131853, IMG submission 92764) | Labiotermes labralis P1 segment gut microbial communities from Petit-Saut dam, French Guiana - Lab288 P1 (version 2) (version 2) | ecosystem: Host-associated > Arthropoda: Insects >...
AATACTCTATCTCGTCGGCACCCCCATCGGCAACTTGGGCGACATGTCGCCCCGGGGGCTTGAAACGCTGGCACAAGTGAATTTCATCGCCGCGGAAGATACACGCGTCTCCCTGAAGCTGCTCAATCACTTCGGCATTAAGAAGCCCCTCATCAGCTATTTCACCCACAACCGCCGGGAGCGGGGCGAACAAATCCTCAGCCGCCTCCAAGCCGGAGAAAGCTGCGCGCTGATTACAGACGCGGGACTGCCCGCCGTGTCAGACCCCGGCGAAGAACTCGTCGCACTAGCGGCAGAACACGGAATCGAAGTCATCTGCATCCCCGGCCCATCGGCCTTGACAACAGCCCTCGCCCTCTCCGGCCTGCCCACAGGCCGGTTTACCTTTGAGGGCTTTCTCTCCGTCTCCGCCAAAAGCCGTAGGGAGCATCTAGACTCCCTGCGCGCCGAACAACGCACCATAATCTTCTACGAGGCCCCGCACAAACTGCCCAACACCCTGCGCGATATGCTCACCGCCTGGGGCGACCGACGCATCGCCCTCTGCCGCGAACTGACCAAGCGGTACGAAGAAACCATCCGCACCACCCTCGCCGAGGCGGCCATACGCTATGCGGACGACAAACCGCGCGGCGAAGTCGTGCTCATCATCGAAGGCGCGCCCCCGCCATCAGCGGAAACAGATGGGGAAACGCTGGATCGCGCGCTCGCGCGCGTCCGGGACCTCACATCTGCCGGTCAGTCGCTCAAAGATGCCGCGCGAGCGGTATCGGAGGAAAGCGGAATCGCGAAAAATCTATTATACGCCGAAGCATTAAAAGACCGCAGAGGATAACCCTCTGCGGTCTTCTTGTTAGACGGGTATGCCCAAAAAGGAAAATCGGATTACCATGACAACCCCATGTGCGACCATTGCCGAGATGATGTCTCGCTTTCGTTGCAAAACCGCGAAGGGCATTCCAAACAGGGCTGTCAATACCAGGATACTCCCCAGCCCCGCAATCAGACCTTGCTCCAAGAACATGTCCGGCGTGTGGATCAGCACATGCGGCACAATCATCATAAACCAAAGCGTGAAGTGTTGCGTCTTGGAATGAACGCCGCCGCGCAAACAATAAAGGCAGGCGGCAAACAGGAATGCGCGGAACGCGATTTCTTCATACACGCCTGGGTTCAGCGCCACAAGAAAGGCGGCGGGTGTAACACGCAGACGCAATTCCTCGCCCGAGAGAAAAAGATTGATACCCCCACACACGATACCCACAGCAAGGCCGATTGCGACGCTCCCGGCCGCCGATTGTGCGGAGTCGTTTTTGAGCAAGCGCAAAGCCTGCTCCGGATGCGCCCGAAACACGCTGAACATGGCAAGCGCGCAGAGCAAAGTGACAACGGCGAGCGGCAGCATGCCAAAATGAATCGACATATGCACGCCAAATCCCGCGATCACGACAAGCAGCCCCAGCAAAAGCGAGATGCCAATGCACCTCTTGTCCGGCAATCCGTTTTTCACAAGCGGCACAATGGCCAAACTCGTCACACCAAGCATAAGCGTCATCCACGCGCTTGCCGTTGCGCCTTCGGCGCCGATTCTCAGGTCGCCAAAGGTGATAAAGGTGAATAGCGCCAAAAACACCGCGAATAGCGTCCAAATTTTTCTCATTTTCCCGCTCCCATCGCACGCTTCTTTCTGTTCGAGCCATTCTAGCACATTTTTCGCGGGCCGTCGAGGCCGCCAAGCGCGGCAAAGGGCATATTCCTCCCTGCCTGTCTATACACATAGTAACAGACAGGCAAACCGGAAGGAGGCCCCGCAATGGCAATGGCCTGGATGTGGACCGCAATGGTGGCGATCTCGCTCCTGTTCGCCCTGCTCAACGGCACCGTGACCCAAGTGGCAAACGCCGCCATGGAGGGCGCGCAGACGGCGGTGACCCTCTCCATCACCCTCGCCGGTGTGATCTGCCTCTGGAGCGGGATCATGGAGGTGATCCGGCGCGGCGGCCTCGCGGCGGCCCTATCCGGATTGCTCCAACCCATCTTGGCGCGGCTCTTTCCGGAGAGCAAAGACAATCCGGACGTCATGGAACCCCTCTCCGCCAATGTCTCGGCGAATCTGCTCGGCCTCGGCAACGCCGCCACGCCGCTCGGCATCCGCGCCGTGCAGGCAATGCAGCGCGGGCGGGTCGCGACCAATGACCAATGTATGCTCGTCGTACTCAACACCGCTTCGATCCAACTGATCCCCGCGACCGTCGCCGGCGTCCGCGCCGCGGCGGGGGCCTTTTCACCCTTTGATATCCTGCCCGCCGTCTGGGTCACCTCCATCGTCTCCGTGGCGGCGGGCATCGTCACAGCGCGCTTTCTCGCCAAGAGGAGGCCCTTATGACGACCAGCCTCTTCGACCTCGTGATCCCCCTCATCCTCCTCGGCACAGCGTCTTGGGCGCTGTATAAGAAGGTAGATGTCTTCCAAGCCATCACCACCGGGGCGGCGGAGGGACTCCAGACCGTGGTCAAAATCTTCCCCAGTCTCGTCTGCCTGCTCACGGCGGTATATATGCTCAGAGCCTCGGGGGCGATGGAGGCCGTCGCCCTGCTTTTCGCGCCCCTATTTGACCGGGTCGGCGTCCCGTCCGAGATCGTGCCTCTCATGGTGGTGCGCCCGATCAGCGGGAGCGGGGCCTTAGCGGTCGGCGCGGAGCTGATTGAGGCCCACGGGGCGGATTCGCTCATCGGTCGTACCGCCGCCGTACTCCTCGGAAGCACCGAAACAACCTTTTATACCATCGCCGTCTACTTCGGCGCGGCGGGCGTGTATAAGACGCGGCACGCGATCCCAGCCGCGCTCGTCGCGGATCTCGTCGGCTTCTTCATGGCGGCCTTGACCGTGCGATGGTGGTTTTATTAGACAATTGGTCCGCTGTCTGCTATGATACTAATATGGACAGAATAGCCCAAAGCAAGGAGGTTTCTATGGCAAACACCGAACGACAACGTGACCCTTATGACGGGCTGCGGCTCTGGTCGGCCCTCACGCACGGGGCGGGGGCAGCCTTCGGCATCCTTGCCGCGCCGTTTTTGCTCTATCAGGCCGCGCTCTCCCACCTCCCGGGCGCGGTAATCGCTATGGCGGTCTACCTAGTGACGCTCATCGGCCTCTATACCGCCAGCACATTGTATCACAGCCTTCGGACCGGTGAAAAAGGCCGGATCCGGCTGCGCAAGATCGACCATCTGAACATCTACTACCTCATCGCCGGGAGTTACACCCCCTTTTGCGTCCTCGCGCTCGGCGGGACATTGGGCATGGTAATGCTGATCGTGATCTGGAGCCTGGCCATTGTCGGGACAGGGGTGAATCTCATTTGGATTCATCTGCCCCGCTGGCTCTCCGCCGGCATTTATCTTGCGATGGGCTGGGTTGCCATCGGGGCGGTCTATCCGCTGGCGCGTGCGCTCGGGGTAGCCGGGACCTTTTGGCTGATTCTGGGCGGGGTGCTCTACACAATCGGCGGGGTACTCTATGCGGTCAAGTGGCCGGGGCGGAATAACCTCCGCTTTGGGTGCCATGAGATTTTTCATGTGTTTATCCTGCTGGGCAGTGTAGCGCAGTTCGGGGCCGTGTGGCAGACTTTAGCGGTTTGAGTCGCACCTGGTATTGTCCAACTTAGTATGCACCTCCTTATCGCGCTTCCTGCTTGCCCAACACGAAACAGGCGAAGGCCGGACAATTTGTCCGGCCTTCGCCTGTTAGCGGGTTCCTTATGCTTCCGCCTGCTGCGCCTTTTCGATTACGCGCATCAAATCTGCAATCGTCGTAACCTTCTGGTCCAGTTCAATCGTGATACCAAACGCCTCTTCCAAACTCATCACGAGTTCAACCGTATCCAATGAATCCAGTTCCAAGCTTTCAAACGTTGTGTCCTCCGTGATGGTCAGATTGTCTATGCCTTTGTACTCTCTCAGGATTTCTGTGATGGTTGCTATCATGTTATCTGCTCTCCTTTTCCAATCGTATGTTATACGGCAATCCCGGCAAGACCCTTCTCACATTTGTTCCCCCACGCGTCCAGGAGGGCTTCGCCTTTAAACACGCAGATAATTTCACAGTTGTTGGGACAATGCGTACACTCCGCCCCTTTTGTCTCAAAGTGAATATCCGCGATGTCAAAATCAAAGGGGGTTTCCTCTTTTACAGCTTTACACAAAACCGCCACCCCGAGCGCGCCCATCAAGTGTCCGTTCGGATCCACATAGACCGGCAATTGCAGTTCCTTCTCAAACTCTTTGACAACCGCGGCATTTTTGCTGACCCCGCCCTGAAACACCACGGGAGCCTTGATCTGCTTCCCTTTGCCCACATTGTTCAGATAGTTTAAGACAATCGCGCGGCAAAGCCCCGCCACAATATCCGCCTTGCTGTGCCCAATCTGCGCTTTGTGGACGAGGTCGCTCTCAGCAAACACCGTACACCTCGCGGCGATTTTAGCCGGGTTTTCACTGGTCAGGGCAAGCTCCGCAAAATCTTCCAATTCTAGGTCCAGGCGTTTGGCTTGGCTGCTTAAAAAGGAGCCTGTTCCCGCGGCGCACAGGGTATTCATCGCGTAGTCCATGACGACGCCGTTATTGATGAGGATAATCTTCGAATCCTGCCCCCCTATCTCAAGGATGGTTTGAACATCAGGCACAACCGCGAGCGTACCGACCGCGTGCGCTGTTATTTCATTCTTGACAACCTGCGCCCCCAGCGCCACGCCGACGAGCTTCCGCGCGGACCCCGTGGTGCCCGTGTTAACCACGGTATAGCCCGGATCCAATTTCCGCGCGATCTCCTGCAGCACATGTTTGACCGCCTGAATCGGATTGCCGAGCGTCCATACATAGCTGTCCGCCAGTATCTGGTTGTTTTCGTCGATCACCACGCCTTTCGTAGAAATGGACCCGATATCAATGCCTAAGTATGCTTTCTTCATTCCTACTTCACTCCTTTCATCACAATCATATCGCGGAAGGCCTCAAGCCTTGTGTGGACCCCCGCTTCGCTCGTCTCAGTGTCGAAGGTCATATACAAGATGGGAACCTGGTGGTCCCGAGACATATTTTGCAAAATGGTCATCGCCGTTATTTCCGGCGAGCAAGACGCCGGCTTTACATGAATGATCCCATCAACTCCGTCTTGCATCATCTGATAAGCCTGTGCGATTGCGTCGTTGGCGGTGCTGCCGATGTTGTAATCCACGTAGCCCCCGCTGTTTTCCACCTGCTCTCCCACCGTGAACAGCGCGACCGCCATGCGAGACAAGTCAAACGGACGGATGATCTCCACCCCATGTTCGGCAAGCCACGTCTCTAAATCGCAGTTGGAAAACGGCTCGACGACAACGTATATCTCACCTATAATGCCAATCCGGATCGGCCGCTCTGGCTTATTGACGAGAACAGCCTCCATCTTTTCTCGATAGCCCCTGCCGAGCGTTTCAGCTTCCATCACGCTTTGCGCCTGACTGGCCTCCCGCAAATAGGCCGCGTAGAGCGTTTCGTATTCGCCTTTGTTTACCTCAAAGGCGATGTTCCTCCGCATGAAATCCGCCAGCCCGTCCATGTCCAGGGTGATCCTTGCGACCAGCTCAAAAATGCCGTCAAACTCCTCACGGCTCAGATTAGGATTGACATCGCTCATCGCTTTATACAGCCTGTTCACCGTCGGGATATAGTCGAAGAGGGTGATGATTTCACAGTCGTAGCCGAGGTCTTGCAAGATTTGCTTTTGCAGAATATCGTAAAATCCCAGGCGGCAGCCCGCGCCGGGCATCACGAACACGTTTGCGCCCTGTTCAGCGGCTTCAATGAAGTTACCCAGGGTTGTTTTGAAGGGCGTACAGATCATGTCCGGGCTGTGCCTGCTCCCAAGTTCCAACGTCCGCTTCGTCATGGGAGGGCAGGGCATCGTTTTGTAGCCGAGGCACCGCTCCAGCAAAATATCCGCCACGATATGGTAGTCCCCTATTTTCGGGGCGCACGCCAGTTTTTCAGCCATGCTTGTTCCCCTCCCTCTTCGCCAAGATGATATCCATGAAACTCTCCAACCGTGTTTGAATCCCCGCGCCGGCGTCCTGTTCGTCAATGACGAGGGATAGAATCGGTTTGTCCTTGATGAGCCGGAGAAGCAATTCGTTAAAGATCGAATCCGGACCGCAGGGAAACGTTGAGACAAGGACGATCCCATCTACACGATCTCGATATTTCTCAATGCCGCCGATGAGTTCCGCGCTCACTTTCCAGTAAACCCGTTTCCCATAAGCCTCCTGCGTGATCGCTTTCGCCTCTTTTCCGTCAATCAAATCGGCGTATATCACTTGGATGCCGTGCTCCGCAAAAAAGTCCGTGATCGCGGTCCCGATGTAAGCGTCATAAGTATTATAGGCGTGCGAAAAGATCAATACTTTCGGGCCGTCACCGGCAAGCAGCGCATCCTGCCGCGCGATTTTAGTCTCTTTCAGACGCTCCGCCGTCAAAAGCGCACTCTGATACGCCGCTTTCGACTCCTCCTCGCTTTTCCCCAAAGCCGCCCCGATTTGCAAAAACGCGGCGGACTCTCTTTTACGGTAGAGATAGTTGACGTCGGCGTGCAAGAGTTTCGCCTCGGGAAAGGTATTTCGGACCAGATCATACAGGCCGAAAATCCGGGTGCAGTATTCCTCGCGGATCGCCGCGTTTTCGATCCGGGGCACAAAGATCATGTCGCATTGATCCAGCAGCGCCCCTACATGCCCGATAAATATCTTCGAGGAAAAACAAGCCTCGTCTATCGAGTGGGCGACACCCATTTTCACAATCTCTTTATTCGTCGGCGGGCTGACGATGGTTTCGACGCCCAGGTTTTGGAAGAAGTTCAGCCATAAATCTTCGTAGAAATAATACTGCAAAGCCCGCGGTATTCCAATTTTCATTAAATGCACAACCCTCCGTCTACCTTGATTACCTCTCCGGTTATATACGCCGCCCAATCGCTGGCCAGGAAGACGGCAAGTTTGGAGACGTCTTCAGGCCGACCCGCCCGCGTCAGGGGAATGGAGGCCAAGAGCGTTTCCTTCCTGTCGCCCTGCAATCCGACCGTCATATCGGTCGCGATGAACCCGGGCGCAATCGCATTGCAGGTAACGCCGCGCCCCGCCAACTCTTTGGCTACAGTTTTTGTCAAAGCGATCAGCCCGCCTTTGGAGGCGGCATAACTCGCCTGCCAAGCCCAGCCGTGCAGCCCGCAAATGCTGGCGATGTTGATAATCGTCCCCGCACGACTCTTCATAAAAGCAGGGTACAGATGTTTCATCAAATTGAACGATCCCTTGAGATTGACATCCATCACATCGTCGTAGTCCTTCTCACTCACCCGCAGAATAGGATTGTCCCGGGCGATCCCGGCGTTATTGACCAAGATATCCACGCGTGAAAAGTCTCGGATCACGTCATCCGCCATTCGTTTGGACGCGTGAAAGTCCGCGACATCGCATTCATATAGCTCGCAGCGAACATTTTCCCTCAGAATCAGTTCACGAACGGCTTCGGCCTCCTCCGCTTCGCCGAAGTGATTGAGGGCGATATTTGCGCCGTTTTGCGCCATATCCAACGCAATCGCACGGCCTATCCCTCTTGACGCGCCTGTAATCAATGCCGTTTTCCCGTTTAACATAGTACAACTCCTTTCAAGGCTATCCGCAGACACTCTGTTTTCTGTCTCATACAGATTGACAACATTTTCCTCGTTTGGTTGCACGTACGCAAAAAGATTACAGAACTCGACGCGCATTCGGCCCTGTGCGAAATCCACTCAACAGAAAACCGGCGCAGCTTTTGCTGCGCCGGTTTGGTGCCAATTTCGTATGCGGATCGGTACGCTTTTACAGCGCGCTGGGTTTCGCAAACTGCAGATGCGGTTTCTTCGGTTCGGACCGATAACGCGCGTAGAACACCACCACAGAGGCAATCTTCGCGAGCTCGATCAGGATCCCCATCACATTCCAGCGGAAGTCGCCATACAGGATATTCAGCGGTGTTTGCGTAAGAATAATGGCAAAGGCATAGACCACAACGGCAATCCGCACATAGTGAACCCCCGGCAGATATTGGCATATGACAAAGCTCACAGCCATAATCAATGCGAGTATGTGCATCCATCTTACTTGCGCCGGCATATTCATCACTGTAATCACACCGGCGACGAGGGCTATTAAGATCATAACGAGCAAGAAATTAAGTCCAAACTCTTTGCTCTGAGGTGTGTTTTTAGAAAAAATTCTCCAAAAAACTAAATTCCGAATGGTACTATAGGTCGCGCCAATAATGAGCGAGAGCTGCGTCCCTATCCCAGTCGCAAGCCCGATCGAAACGAACATAGACGTCCAGAAGAGACTCCCAATCCCTGTGCAAAGGAAATATTTGGATTTATCTTTGATCTGGTACGAGGCAAATTCAAAGCAGATTGTAATCACGCCCAGAATTTGCGCGACGAGAAACCATGTATTCATATCTTCCGCCCTCCTATCTTACAAACGTCTCATATTTTTTACAGTACGCAACCACCAGCGCGCCTGGTCCGGCGTGGGTGCCGATGGTTACGCCAACTTCTGTAACAGGGTTCGTGATGGTCATATGAAGCGCCGCTTCTAAGTTGGCCTTGAATGTCGCGGCGTCTTCCTCCCTGAGAATGTGACCGATCGCTAGCGTTACATGTTGCGTCTCGCCCTCTAGGGCCGCCGCGATGCCTTCTTCCATCAGTTGCATCACCCGCTTGCTTCCGCGCACGCTGTCCAGTTGCGCGACCGTACCATCGACCAGATGCAGCACAGGGCGCAGACCCAAAAGGCCGCCGACCAGCGCGGTCGTAGGGCCGACTCTGCCGCCTCTTCGCAGGTATTCCAGACTGTCCAGTGTGAAATAGATTTTTGCCGTTTTAATCACTTCTCCGGCAAGCGCGGCCGTCTCAGCCAGAGAGTAGCCCTTGTCGCGCATTTTGATGATCTCTGTCAAAATGAGGCCCTGCCCTATGCTGCCGTTCAAAGAGTCCATCACAAGGATGGTCCGGTCCGGATATTCTTCCTTCAGCATATCGGCGGCGAGGACAGCGCTTGTATAGCTGCCGCTCACTTTGGAAGAGATCGTGAGAGAAAGAATGTCCTTGCCGGCGTCCAGATGCGGCGTATATGCGTCTATATAATCTTGCGGGCTGGGCTGGGATGTTTGCGGGAAGAGGTTTTTCTCTGCCTTCAAGCGTTGAAAATATGCCTCCTTGCTGATGTCAATCCCTTCTTTTAAATGCGCTGTCTGGTCGAAGGTAATATAGAAGGGAACGATTTCTATATGGTGTGCTTTTGCTTCCGCCGGACTAAAATCGCAGCTGCTGTCAGAAATAATTTGAAACATGAGGGGGCTCCTTGATATACAGTATGATTGTTTTGCGTGCTCGTCAGTATATCCCTTCTTTTTGCGGCGGTATACTGTGGAATTTACTTTTTTGCTATATAACTGCTGAAATCAGATCAAAATTATAGTTTGTGCCACCCAAATCCGCTTCCGCGCCTCTAAAGCTGCCGCCTATTACCAGAAGTCCGGTTATAAGCATCTATACCTCCTTACCCCTTGATAAAAGAAGGCAGACTCAGGGGCAGGCATAGTTGTTGTTTAGACAATCTTATGCTATACTTGCGGTATATGAACAGCAAAAAACCCGCTTCCCCTGGCGGTCGGCGCGTTTATTTTCAGTCCGTTTCCTCGTTGATTATTATAGCGCGCGGGATACCTCCCTACCCCGCAGGGGCACCATTTGCCGTCCGCCCACGCGCCGCGCCCAACCCGCCCGCCCCGCACATTCGCCTTGTGTACCGCACAAGAACGCGCACGCCCGAAAGCGAAATCGCCCTCCGCCGGCAGGCGGAACCCCCGACCCCAAACGCGCCCAAACCAAACGTCAAAAAGGAAGAGATTTTAAGAGAAACCGATGGTTTCTCTTAAATCGCCTTTTTTGCATACTTTTTTGCGCGATGCAAAAAAGTATGTCGCCCTCGGCGAAACGAGCGCAGCGAGCCACAGGCTCAAAAAATAGAAAAGAACCCTAGGCCCAAAAAAGAACTATCCCCATAGCCCCCAGCAAGGCAAGCCAAACCCCAAGGCCCACAGGCCACATAGCCCCGCCATACATAATTATAGTAAGAAGGGAGAGCACCCGCCATGACCCCAGCCCCCCGCCTGGCCTCCCTCTGCCTCGCCATCACCCTCATCGCCGGAAGTCTCCCCCTCCCCGACCTCCCCAGCGGGACCGGACCCCCACCGCCCGGCATCGAGTCCCTCACCCCAAGACCCCCCGGCGGCCCAAGCTCCCCGGGCGACGGTATGGAAGACGTCCGCCCCACTGACTGGTTCTACCGTTACGTCCGCCTCGGTATCCGCCACGGCTACCTGCGCGGCGCGGACGGCGGCCGCTTCGAGCCCTTCCGCCAGATTACCCGCGGCGAATTCATCACCATGCTAGGCCGCACACATGCCGCCCTCGGCGGCGAAATACACTATGAATGGGACTACGGCCCCACCCTGATCTACACCGACATCAACCCCTACGGCTTCTACATCCCCTACCTCCTCTGGGCCACCGACATCGGCATCGTCCAAGGCGACATGGAAAACCGCTTCCGTCCCAACGTCCCCATCACCAGAGAAGAACTCGCCCTTATCACGGTCCGCTACATCGACACCTACGCCCTCTACAACTACCTCTGGGACCGCTTCCAAGAGCGCGGCCTCTACAGCGACGAAGCCCTCATCGCCCCCTGGGCCTGGCGCGAAGCGCACCTGCTCCGCAACTTCGGCTTCATGGAGGGCTCCCCGGGCATCAATCCCCAGCCCGGCGTCTACCACTTCCGCCCCCGCGACCCCACCCTCCGCCTGGAAGCCGCCGCCATCCTAGGCCGCCTCTTCGAGGCGCAATACGAGGCCACGCCGACTATCTAGTAGTAGGGGGCGCCGTCCACATCGTCCCCTCGTGCACACCGCGGGCGAACACAGTTCGCCCGCTCCCCAACCACCGACTACACCTCGTACCCCCCCCATACACAACACGCCCCCTCGCCCCAAAGGAGACACCACACATGACAGATCTCGCCTTCCTCCGCCGCGCCGACGACCTCCACCGCCGCAGCGGCGAACAAAGCTGCGTCACCCACACCGCCTTTCTCACTCCCGCCGAACAACACGCGCTGGAGACAAGACCGCATCTGCGATCCGCCCTGCTCCTCCATGGCGGCGGACCGGACACCGAACGCCGCGTCGCCTTTTTCCTCCCGGATTACCTCACTCCGGAAGCCTTCGACCCGGAGGACCACATCACCGCCTTCCGGCTCACCTCCCGCTTCGCCGCCCCCGGCCACCGAGACGTCCTCGGCAGCCTCCTAGCCCTCGGTATCGAACGCTGGACCGTGGGAGACATCTATACCCAAGGCGAATCCGCCTGGTTCTTCTGCCTCCCGACCGTAGCGGAACACATCCAGAGAGAACTCACCCACATCGGCCGAAACGGCGTCCAAGTAATACCCCTGCCCCTGGCGGACGTACCCGCCCCAACCCGCGAACGAGAGGAGCAGAGTTTCACCGTCAGCAGCCTCCGCCTAGACGCGATTTTGGCCGGCACCTTCAATCTCTCCCGCGGCGTCGCCGCCGAACAAATCGAATCCGGCCTCGTGAGCCTCAATTATACGATTTGCCAAAAACCCGCCGCCGAACTCGACGTCGGCGACGTTTTCTCCCTCCGGGGAGGCGGAAAAGCGACCCTCGTCGAAATCGGCGGCAAGAGCCGCAAAGACCGGACCCGTATCCGCGTCGAAAAGTACCGTTAAAGCAGCCCTGAGGGAGCCTTTAAGGTATCCCAAAGGAGCCATAAAGGGGCCATTCGCTGCCCTTGCGGAACCCTTTAGACACAAAAAACGCCCCATTCCGGGGCGTACCAAACAACATATATGGAGGAAATCATAATGGGAATATTCGATAAGTCCAAAAAAGAAGACAAACGCGAGGGCGCCGTAATGCCCAGTTTCGTTCTGCTCAGCGACATCGCCTTTGACCCGGACCTCTTTGCCAAAACCCTAAAAGAAGATTGGGGAATCGAACTCCCCGCCGGAGACGCGCAAAACAAAGACGACGACGCCCAACCCATGATCGTCACAGAACTAGACGGCATGACCGTCGCCATCAGCCTCATGCCAGGCCCTGTGCCCAACGGCGAAGCGGTCGAGGTCGCCAAAAACAACTTCCGCTGGCCAGACGCGATCAAGGTAGCCGAAAGCCACAAAGCCCACGTCTTGATTATCGTCATGCCCCTCAAAAATCAGCCCTTGGCGGAAGTCGCCGCCTTGCACACCAAGCTCTGCGCCACCTGCCTCAAACAACCGGGCGCCATCGCGATCAACGCGGCGGGGACAGTCTTTGATCCCGCGTTTTATATCGGTTCCGCCAAGTTTGCCATAGAAAACAACGTGTTTCCGATCATGAATCACATCTTCTTCGGCATCTACAGCAACGATGATGGCAAGACCATCTCCGGCTACACCTACGGCCTGGAAACGCTCGGCAAACAAGACCTCGAAATCCTAGACAGCCCCCGCACCGCCGACGAGGTGCTCGGGTTCCTAATCGACATCTCCGCCTATATCATGGGCTCCGACGTCACGCTCAAACACGGCGAGACGCTAGGCGCGACGGAGGCGCAAAAGCTCGCCATCACAGAGTCTGACGGGGTTGCGCTCGCCAGCAAGACCCTCAAAATCGACTTCTAGAACCACCGACACCGCTCCATGTCTACCCGCCCGTCCGCGCGGAAGGGGATGCCCTCTTCCTCTAGCATCGCGCGGCGGCGGGCCGCATAGCCGCCCCCGGCGATGTCGCCGTTGGCCAGGACGACCCGCTGCCAGGGGAGGTGGTCCGGGCAATTGCCCATCGCCCAGCCGACCTGCCGGGCGGCACGGGGATTGCCGAGCATCTTGGCGATTTGGCCATAGGAAACCACAGTACCTACCGGGATTTGTTCTACTATGGCGTAGACTTGTTCTGCGAAGGTTGGCATTCGGTGCTCCTTTTTTAACTATTTTTATTTGCCTGCGGCTTGTTGCGCTCGTTTCGCTGAGACGACATACTTTTTTGCATCGCGCAAAAAAGGCGATTTAAGAGAAACCATCGGTTTCTCTTAAAAATCTCTTCCTTTTTGACGTTTGGTTTGGGCGCGTTTGGGGTCGGGGGTTCCGCCTGCCGGCGGAGGGCGATTTCGCTTTCGGGCGTGCGCGTTCTTGTGCGGTACACAAGACGAATGTGCGGTGAAATTTCTTGCATTTCTGCGGATTCTGCGGTATAATTCGGGCAAATCGAAGAAAAATTCGAGCGGTGGCAACGGACGAGCAGCACCTCTCCGTTGTTACAGGCGCACAACCACCCCTACGCAGGCGGTTACGCATCATAAAAAACAACGAGAAAACAGGCCAAAAATCAATCCGCCCCATTCAAGTGGGAAGCGGTTTTTTGTTGTTTGAACTCGTTGCTCTGTCATATTTAGGCCCACTGAAATCACGGGGCTAACCTACACGAAATGCCGTCCTCAAAAGTAGTTGAGGGCGGCATTTTGCTTGCCCAATAGCTCTTTGAGTCAGTATGTAATTATACCATAAAATTGTCCCAAGCACAACACAAGACCCCTGACCACTTCATTGTGATTAGCCGCCGTCAACAGGCGGAAATATATTTTGACGAGGAGAATCTGTCTATGCAAAATCAAGTCTAAGTGTTCCAAAATGAAGCGTTCGGAAAAATCGAGATGCTGATGATTGGCGACCATTGCCCCCACCTAACAAAACGTAAGGCAGGGGTACAGACGGGTATAAAGGTCGATGGGCCTCCAGTACGGCACGGGATATCACTCCATACGTTGACCCAAATCCGCGAAACAACATCATCCTCACTGCCACGGACTCTCTGACGATGGAGCGCCGACCAAAGCAGGTAAAGTGTGCACGGAATAAAAACGTGCTGGTCATCGGTGGCTTCGGCTCTGGCAAGACGGAGTTTTTCGTTAAACCGCAACTCATGCCAATGGGCGGTGGATTCGGATTTATGCTGACAGACAAAAACCCCTTCTAACATCTACGCATTCAAATGTTAGAAGGGGTTTTATTTTTTCGATTTCATGCTGGACATTCCCCGTTTGGGTGTATTAAAAATTTCTGACTGAAATTATACTATGCTTGTACGCGTTTATCCGTGGTCGACATAACACGCTTCAACGCGATTACAAAACAGAAAGAGGTATACTGGAATGAAAAAGCGAATAATTGCATGGATCTTGATTGCGGCGTTTTTTGTGTCGGTGTTGCCTTCAATGCCGGCGGCGGCCCAAACTACCGAGATCGAACCGGTTGTGGAAGCGAACACGCAAGGGTTTTTGCGCAGCGAAAGTTCTGCGATTCAAGTATCAAGTCACGAGGAATTGAGTCTAGCGATCGTGGAAACCGCGCAACCCGGTGTCCCCGTAATTATAGTTCTCACAAAAGACATTAGCGGCCCCCAAATTACCATACCGGCAGGCAGAGACATTACGCTGGTCGGCCTGGAGGGCGGGGAACAATCAAAGTATACTTTTGCCATCACGACAGCGCAAAGGCACTTTTTGGTGCAGGGAGCGACCCTGACCATAGGCGACGGGATCACCCTGTGCGGTGCCGACGTAGCCGGAACAGGAGCAAGAGGCGGCGTGCAATTAAGTGCGGGGGCCGCATTTAACCTGACCGGCAACGCAGTCATCCAAAATAACATTGCGAGCGCCGGCGGCGGTGTACAGGTGTGGGACAGTACATTCACAATGTACGGCGGTACCATCAGCGGTAATACAGCCGAGCATGGCGGCGGCGGAGTATCTGTGCGATCAGGCGGCAGCTTCGTCATGCACGATGGTATAATCAGTGACAACACAGCATCGGGGAATGAAGGCGGCGGCGTGCAGGTGTGGGACAGTACCTTCACAATGTACGGTGGCATCATCAGCGGCAATACGGCAAAGCGCTTTGTCGACGGCGGCGGTGTGGGTGTGCGGGCGAACGGTTTATTTACAATGCACGACGGTACTATCATCGACAATACAACCGGAGCTCACGGAGGCGGCGTAACTGTAGGCAGAGTTTCAACAGGCGGTTTCGGCACTTTCATAATGAACGGTGGTACCATCAGCGGAAACACAGCATTTCATAACGGCGGCGGTGTGATGGTCGCTTATAGTACTTTCACAATGTCCGGTTACGCAACAATTAGCGATAATGAGGCTAACGCCGGCGGCGGTGTAGCTGTGTGGTCAGAGGCAAATTTCGAAATGTGGAATTCCACTTTCACAATGTCTGACTACGCAACAATTAGCGGTAATATGGCTGATTTCGATGGCGGCGGTATAGCTGTGTTGTCGGAAGGAAATCGGTGGCTGGGCGCATCCACCTCCACGTTCACAATGGAAGGTGGTACAATTAACGGAAATGCAGCGGGAGGAAACGGCGGCGGTGTGGCTTTGGTTACTATCCCGTTTTTTTGGGCAGAAAACATTGGCAACAGCAATTTCACGATGCACGATGGTACTATACGTAACAATACAGCCGTCGGCGACGGCGGAGGCATATTTACCACAGCGTACCCAACGGACTACCGAGTGCCTCTGTTGCCCGACGATTATCCTAATATTACAATCCGCCCACCCGCTGTGTTCAGCGGGAACAGGGCCCGTATTGCGGTTGTGCCGGATCCCTCCGCCGCAGTTGTCGATGGGATTATGTTTAACAGCACATCCATTTTCGGACATCCGCTCAATAACTACGATATCAACTTCGCGCCCGCGAACCTGATTCAAGTCACCTTCCAGCCAGGCGAAAATGGCACACTGATCGACGGCACACCCGATGTCGTCCTATACATGGCACTCGGCACAACGCTAGACGCATTGCTCATCCCCGGCGCGACACCCAATACCGGCTGGACGCATGACGGCTGGAACTTGCATGGCGACAAGGTAGTGCCTGCGGAATGCGAAGTCACAGCGGATGTGACCTTCGTAGCGGTGTGGGCAGAAGAGATACTGACGTATACCGTACTCTTTGACTGGGCGTATACCGGCGTGACAGTGACCAGGACAGGCATCGCCGCCAGCACAATTGCCGGAACCCTAGACCATGGCACCGCTCCGGCACGTACGGGGTGGACACACACAGGCTGGACGCTAAATGGCGCACCGGTAAACCTTACGACACACGAAGTGACAGCGGATGTGACCTTTGTGGCGGTATGGACACAAGACACACAAGGTGGCGGCAACGGTGGTGGCAACAGCGGCGGCAACAGTGGCGGTGGCAACGGCGGCGGTGGCAGCGGCGGCACGGTTGCTCCGCCCACACCACAGCCACCGGTACTGGAACGGCAGGCGTATTTGATTGGGAAAGGCGATGGTCTCATCCATCCGCAAGGGAACATTACAAGAGCAGAAGTCGCGACGATCTTCTTCCGCCTGATTACAGATGAGTATCGTACGGAGGTATGGTCGCAGACGAATCCCTTCCCGGATGTGGCCCTGCAAAACTGGTTCAACAACGCCGTGTCGACCACGACCAATGCGAATATTTTCCGCGGGTTCCCGGACGGT
>Ga0131853_10010789_pt1 | contig 16701 bp, 12 predicted proteins | sample TergutLab28metaG_FD_92764 | JGI IMG/M metagenome (GOLD analysis project Ga0131853, IMG submission 92764) | Labiotermes labralis P1 segment gut microbial communities from Petit-Saut dam, French Guiana - Lab288 P1 (version 2) (version 2) | ecosystem: Host-associated > Arthropoda: Insects >...
AAAAAAACTTGTTTACCGACAGTGCGTGTATCAAACTGTCGGTAATCGATTGAAAAAGTGACTTTACCGACATAATACTGTCGGTAAATCGAGAAAAAAACTTGTTTACCGACAGTGCGTGTACCAAACTATCGGTAATCGATTGAAAAAGTGACTTTGTTGTTGACATAGTACTATCGGTAAATTGAGATACCGACAGTCCCTCATTCGCTTATTTGATTAACCCTTGCTGAATCAAATACGCTCTAGCAACAACCTGAGCAGATTTCCCTTCACTATTCACCTGATAATTCATAGCACGCATTTCATCATCGGTAATCTTATTCGCAAGCTGATTTAAAATTTCTTCTAACTCCGGAAATTCTTGTAATACTTCATTACGTATTAATGGCGCACCTTGATAAGGTGGAAAATGCTGCTGATCATCTTCTAAAACAACCAATTGATATTCCGCTAATTCACTATCTGTAGAATAAGCATCAATCACATTCACTTGATCATTGCCAATAGCCAAATAGCGCAATTTCGGTTCCAGTGTTTGAATGTCCGCTATATCCAAACCATAAGTTTCTTGTAAACCTATATAACCATCCAAGCGATCTATAAATTCCAATGTAAATCCTGCTTTTGCCGTACTAGACCTTGAGGCAAGATCAGAAATTGTTACCAGACCATTGGCATCAGCCAAACTTTTAGAAACAGCAACTGCATAAGTATTATTGTAAAGCATTGGCTGTAAATAAGTCATTTCATACTTACTTTCAATTCCCTCCTTAGCTTGCCTGTAAACTACTTTTGAATCATGAGAAATAGCATTTTCTTTTAAAAAAGTTTCTAATACAGTACCTGTAAACTCAGGATAAATATCAATATCACCAGCTTCTAATGCATTAAACAAAAAAGTTGTTTTCCCCATACCTGGCTTCAAATTCACTTTAATATCAGTGTTTTCCTCAATCAACAATTGATACATATTGATCAAAATTTCCGGCTCTGCACCTAATTTTCCAGCTATGGTAATCTCTTTTTGTTTCCCTGGTATTAAGCTGAAAGAAAATATAGCAGCAAAGATTAATAGAAATAGACTAATCATTATAGTCAGCTTTTTTAAACTCATTTTCTCCATTCTATGTAGGACAAAGTCAAACAAAATCGCAAGTAAAGCAGCAGGTATAGCACCAAGCAAAATTAATGCACTATCATTCCGATCAATACCAAGCAAAATTAAATCACCCAAGCCACCAGCGCCAATTAATGATGCCAGTGTGGCTGTTCCAATAATTAGCACAGCTGCCGTTCGAATACCCGCCATAATGAATGGACTCGCTAACGGAAGTTGAATTTTCAGCAATTGTTGCCAACTATTCATACCAAGTGCACGAGAAGCAAGCAAATAATTCTGATCAATACTAGTAATCCCGGTATATGTATTGCGAATAATTGGCAATAAAGCATAGATCACCAACGCTATCGTTGCTGGTAATACACCAATACCAACAAGCGGAATTAATAATCCTAACAATGCTAGTGATGGAATAGTCTGCAGTACTGCCGTTATCTGAATAACATATTCAGCAATTTTTCTATGATAGGACAAATAAATTGCTAAAGGCACAGCAATCAAAATTGCGATTACAAGTGCAAGCAATGAAATTTCCAAATGTCTAATAATGGATGATAATAGCTGATCCTGCCTGTCTAACAATGTGTCATAAAGGATTTTCATCATGATGCCCCTACCTTAGCCAAAAAGGAAATAATATCTTGTTTAGTAAAATAAACCTTTTCGGTACCTGTGAGTTTTACTGCTTCATCGCTAGCAAGTTTATCAATTAATTGATATAAAATAGTGTCACGATCAATCATTGGTAGCCGCTCTACAGTAAGCTCTACATTTTCTTGAAAATAATGCCCAGCAATTAAATCACTAACTGTGTATTGAAATAGAAAGTTTTGGCTCTTTGCAATAAAGTCTGCAACAAATTGATTAGCTGGATTTTGCTTAATCGCATTTGGTGTATCACACTGAATCACCTTTCCATGGCTCATAATGGCAACACGATCCCCTAAAGCAAATGCTTCCTCAATATCATGCGTCACAAATACAATCGTCTTATGAATCTCTTGTTGTAAACGTCGAATATCCTTTTGCAACTTCATTCTACTAATCGGATCTAATGCACTAAATGGTTCATCCATTAATAGAATCTTCGGATCTCCTGCCAAAGCGCGAACAATTGCAACACGCTGCTGCTGTCCTCCTGATAATTCATGGGGAAATCGTTTCCGATATTTCAAAGGATCTAGCCCAACACTATCCATTAACTGATCAATTCTCTGATTTATTTTGCTTTTTGACCACTTCTTTAGATTAGGTACAATGGCAATGTTTTCTTCAATTGTCATATGTGGAAAAAGCGCAATTTGCTGAAGCACATACCCCATATCCCAACGTAACTTGTCCAAAAAATAAGAGGTAATCGGTTGGCGATGAATCAAGATTTCACCTGCTGTTGCATCTTCCAAGCGATTGATCATTTTCAAAGTCGTTGTTTTTCCGCTTCCACTCGGACCAATTATTACAAAAAACTCACCTGCTTCAATATGAAGATCGACTTCATGAACAGCAGACTGATCATTAGCATATTGTTTAGAAACTTTTTTAAAAGTAATCATTACTACACTCCATATCTAAACCCAGTTTAAAGACGAACATATGTTTCTTGTATTTATTATACACTATTTATTACAATATACTAGAGAAAATAATAAAAATAGGATAAAGGATAAAATAGAAACATATGTATTATAGAATAACATAAACCCTCAATTCTTCTATTCATTAGGATTGAGGGTTTATTATTTGGTGGCAATTCGTTAATTGAAATGCTATTAAACAGTTGTATTCTAGGGTAGTTTTTAGTAGGTCACCTTTTTTAATGTAAATGGAATTTCTAAAGGAGCTAGCACATCAGCAATCATTTTGGAAACAGCATCAGAGTTATGTAGTATGGATTGATCAACACGACTAATACCGCCTATTTCTTCACTGATAATGCCATTTTGATGAATAAACACTGTTTCCACAACACCGTCTTTAGTATATAAAAGAGCATACTTAATATTAGGGACTAATATTTTTCCATTATAAGTCTTGCGATAAAATGTTAATAATTTTAAGTTACCCTCATTCTTTTTAATTTTTTGGACTTCTCTAAACGATAATTGATAACCTGAAAAAAGACTACCTCTGCCAGTTTCAATTTTCAAACACATTTTTTTACCACTTAAACTTAAATCATAAGGCTGATTCGTATCATAATCATGTATTTCTGAAAATGGTCTCATCTCAATAGTTGTTGCTTTAAATCCATCCAATATTAATGGTTTTTCATAGGATTCTACCATTAATTTATACTGACCATTGATAATGAGCGACACTTTATGAATGACAATTGGCCTTAACGATTTATTTTCGATTGTTATAAACATTCGATCCCCTTGAAATAGACTTTCTTTCATTAGGTATTTCGTAAAAGAGACATTCTTCGATACGAATGTATAATAAAATGTCCAAGCTGTTATTGCAAGGATACATACATCCCTTGCATAAGGTAAGATTTCAAACATACAACACCCTCCATTATGGAGTATCACCTTTCATTAATGGAGGTATACTTTATTTTTGCTATAATGGTTTTTATGATGATAGAGAAGAACAGAAACTTAAGATGGATTGCATGTAAGCTATACTTTTAAAGATTTTTAAAAAAGTTGAGAGTAAATCATTTCTTTATTCGTTATATAAAGTGTAAGAAATAATTAGAAAGGAGAAGTTCTTAAAAACAATGAAGTCTAATGAGAAAAACTTTGTTAAAAGGCTGCATCAGCAAAAAGAAGATGCATTAGAATTTGTCATTGATCAGTACTTACCGTTAGTAAAAGGAATAACACATAAAACTTTAGCATCGCTTCAAAATGATGGACTAAAAGAAGAGTGTATCAATGATATTTTCCTTTCTATTTGGGAAAATGCAACTAAATTTACCGGTGATGAAGCAATGTTTAAAAAATGGTTATGTGTGATTGCCAAGTGTAAAGCACTGGATTATTATCGAAAAGCTATAAAGCAAAAGCGGGTAGAAATACCAGTGGAAAAGCATCAGAATGGCAAAGTTCATTCAGCAGAAGATATGCTAATTTTTGCTGAAAATCAGAATAATCTACTTACTCTGCTTAACGAGCTGGGAACAACGGATAAAAATATTTTCATTATGAAATATTTTCTAGGGTATCAAAACATTGAAATTGCCAGTAATCTTGGATTAACAAAAGCATCAATTGACAATAGGATTTATCGTGGTAAAAAGAAATTACAAAAAAAAAGTAAAGATTTTTATTTAGGAGGATTGCTGCATGAAAGATTTGTCTGAGTTATTGAATGATGCAAATATTAATGTAGATGATTATGAAGAGATGGAAGTGACTGAATTGGAAGTGAAAAAGGTAAAAAATAGTTTAAAGAAATTAATGAAGAAAAAGAGAAATGGTTGGAAAAAGAAGGCGTTTTCAGCAGCAGCGGCAGCAGTCATTGCTACAACTATTTTAGGATTCTCGTTTCCGACATACGCAAGTAATATACCGATTGTAGGCGATATTTTTCGAGCAATAGATGGAGACCGCTTTGCTAACTTTCAAGCGTTTTCAAATGAGATAGGTATCACAAAAACAAACAATGGTATTTCCATTACAATAAACGAAGCTATCTTTGATGGCGAAACAGTATTTTTCACATACACCATTGAGAGTGATAAAGATCTAGGGGAAAAAATTTCCCTAGATGCATTCACAAGCGCTAAAGAAATAAAATTCAATGGTAGTTGGCAACAGGGCAATGAAATTGAGCGAGTTGCTGAAAATCAATATGTGGGAGTAGGCTGGCTGGCTTCTCCGGATCTAAATGACCCTACTGTTGATGTTGATTGGAATATTTATCGTATTTTAAACGGTGATGGGGAAAAGGTAGCTGATGGAAAGTGGCACTTTGATTTCTCTGTAGGGGCTACTAATAATGAAGAGCTGTCAATTAATAAAAAGAGCAGCGATGATGGGGCAGAAGCTCTTGTTGATAAAGTCTTCTTTTCTCCTGTGTCAATGAGAGTGTATTATGAGAATAAATTTCCCATTTCAAAGGAATGGGATGACACACGTATTGAATGGATAGTAAGAGATGATTTAGGCAACGAATATCCTACGCTTATTGAATGGCTATCTGCATGGACAGTAAGAGACGATTTAGGCAACGAATATCCTACGCTTGAAGACGCAGGCTGGTCAGGCGAGATTTTTGAAAATGGCTGGATAGCTCTTGAGGCCGTTCATCCAGATGCAACAAAAATAATTATCACTCCTCAGGTATTTTTATATAAGCATAAGCGTCCTGCAGCTCCTGCAGCTGAAAGCGTGAGATTTTTGGAGGACATCATTATAGAATTACAATAATGTCATGTTGAACTGCAAAATAATCTAGTGAAGAAAAGCAAAATAAAAAACACCTTAAAAAAAGAATAAAAAACAAGAAAATGCGTCTACTATCATAATTCGCAGAAGCAAAATTATGATAGTGGGCGCACTGGTGTACAAAATACAATAAAACGTTATATAAATCATTATCATCTTTATCTTTGGTGGTCGAAATGTGGTCAAGAACATAATCAAAACGCCTAAAACCTCTATTCATCAGGTCTTAGGCGTTAATCACTCATATGGAAATGGCGGGAGTCGAACCCGCGTCCAAAAGCATCTACACTTTAGCGTCTACAGGTATAGATTACATATTAGTAGTTCGCAATAACGAATGCCTGTAATCGGGCTCTCGATTATTGCTAGTCTGATTGCTCTCTTCCATTGTCCTCAGACGGTGGACGCCGGCGTATCCCACTAAGAATGAGCTCTTACTACTTCACATGGGCGATGAAGAAGCAGAGCTACGCTGTCAATTAAGCAGCGAAAGCATAATCTTGTTTGCCAGTTATATGGCTTGACGTTCTTGACGGAGCCGATCCCTCCGACCCGCAACTAAAGCTTGATTACCCCTGTCGAATCCGTAACATTCCCGCGATAATAATCAATACGAATATTGCGGTTTGCACGAAGTATCTTGCTCACTTATCATAACATTTTTGAATGAAAAAATAAATAGGTGCGTACTGGAAATCATCTTATTCATCACATGCATGAATAAAAGCTGAAATTTGTTGTTTATGATGTAAATCGTGCTCTATTAAATAGTTAAAATAAGCACTAATTGTAATTTCCTTGTGTCCTAACTTAAGAACCTTCTGGAAATCATGTTCTGCTATTTTTTCTAATTCTTCAATTAATTTTGTACGTGTTAGGCAAAACCCATCAATTAGCTGTTTCTGTGTTACACCTGATAAAGCGTACTGAGAAGCAGGCAAGTTGACTTCTTCATCTGTTGGATTGACATCCGGAAACACTGTAAATAAGTAAGGAACTCTATGTTCCAATACAAATTGATCCCACATTTGCAGGTGGGAGATGATTTCAGCAATGCTCCAACTCTCTGACTCAATTGGTTGAAACCACAACTTTTCATCTAAGTCTTTCAAGGATTCAACCCATTGGGCAAAATTGAATTGTTCTGTAAGAAGTTCACTTTTATTCATTGCTCATTTTCCTCGCTTAATCTATTATAACAGACTAATATAGAAGATTTCATAAGATAAAAATCAAATAAATAAAAAAGCAAAGCTGAGTTTTTCATTTCTCACTCAGCCTTACTATTTGTTTCAAATATTAACAAATTCCAAAAGAGATCTTTCAAGTTCCACAAAATGTTTGATAACGACAAGATGTAAGCGCAGGTAGCTTTGAATATTCTTCTTGTTCAAGTGTGTACCCATAAGGACTACTCAGAACACGAAGGAGTTCATCCATCACTTTTAAATCACCTTGTTCAGCAGCAGCTAATGCTTCTTCAACTCGATGGTTTCTTGGAATAATAGCAGGATTATGGCGCTTCATAAATGCCCTAATTTCATCTCTTGATTTTGTCTGCTCACCAAGCCTTGTTTGCCATCGATCATACCACTGATGAAAATCAGCACTAGAAAATAAATCCATACCATCTTTCTGATCCAACGTTAAAGAGCGGAACGTATTCGTATAATCTGCCTGAAATTGCTGCATCAGTTGTAAAAGGTCCTTGATCAGTAATTCATCTCCCACTTCACTGTTGTACAAACCTAGCTTCGCTCTCATTCCTGCAAGCCATTGATTCAGAAAAAAGGTCCAGAAATTCGTAATCTCTTCTTGACCAAGCTTAACAGCTTCATTTTCATCATCATGTAAAAGTGGTAATAAAGTTTCTGCAAAACATGCTAAATTCCAAGCAGCCATTTGCGGTTGATTTTCGTAGGCATAACGCCCATGCCTGTCAATGGAACTAAAAACAGTAGTTGGATCATAGGTGTCCATAAATGCGCACGGGCCATAGTCAATCGTTTCACCGCTAATGGCCATATTATCTGTATTCATCACGCCGTGGATAAAACCAACTAACTGCCAACTGGAAATTAGAGATGCCTGCCGTTTTACTACTTCTTTTAACATTAACAAATATTTGTTTTCAGATGTTGCAATACTCGGGAAGTGGCGAGCTATCGTATAGTTGGCTAAACTACGCATATCCTCTGTCGTACCAAAGCGAGAAGCATATTCAAAGGTGCCTACCCGAAGATGACTTGCTGCAACACGTGTTAAGATGGCACCACGAAGATTTTTTGCACGCATTACCGTCTCCCCTGTTTCTACGACTGCCAAACTCCTTGTTGTTGGAATCCCTAAGGCGTACATGGCCTCACTAATAATGTATTCACGCAACATAGGCCCCAAAGCAGCACGTCCATCACCACCTTGGGAGTATGGCGTTCGTCCAGAACCTTTAAGCACAATATCAAAACGCTCCCCGGAATTTGTTATGTGTTCTCCAAGAAGGATGGCACGTCCGTCACCTAACATAGTAAAATGCCCAAATTGATGTCCAGCATATGCCTGTGCCAAAGGCTCGGCTCCTTCCGGAATGACATTCCCAGCAAAGACTTCCAATTGCAGTGGTACGCCTAAAAAATCAGCGAATTGATGATTAAAGATGGTTGGTTTAGGAGCATTTACAGGAGTTGGCTTTTGTTTAGTAAAAAATAATTTTGGTAACCTAGCATAACTATTATTAAAATTCCACTTGGTTTCTTTTTGCAATTGCTTTTTCCTTTCTTAATATAACGTAATTCCAAATCACTTTAGTATCTGTTTATTTTTAAATTTTTATCACAAATTTACGCTGTTACCGATGCTGCCTATCTGTAAAAAAATAGATATCTCTTAACTAGTTTCAAGGCTTATCGTCTAGTATTTTAAAAGTTGGACTGTTATGATGAAGTAAGAGAATAATTTTGATGAATATGATACACTGTTATCATATTTTACGTTGTATAATTACAGAAATATTTCAAATTTGGAGGGAATTAAATGAGCAAGTACGATAACGCAAGTAAAATTATGACCGAACGCTTTGGCAAGGACAACCTTATTTCGGTTGCAACAGTAGCCGAAGGGCATCCCTATGTTCGCATCGTAAATGGCTATTATGAGGATGGCGCATTTTATGTTGTTACCTATACGCTATCAAACAAGATGAAGCAAATCGCCGCCAACTCCGAAGTAGCCGTTTGTGGCGAATGGTTCACAGGGCATGGAATAGGCGAAAATCTCGGCCATGTTCTGAACGAAAGTAATGCGGATATGATGACAAAGTTACGTAAGGAGTTTGCATCGTGGTATACAGGTGGCCATGTTGATGAAAGCGACACAAACACTTGCCTGTTGCGTATACACCTAACAAACGGTGTGATAATCGATCATGAGATGAAGTATGGCGAACAATTTTACAAGATGAACTTTGATAATAAGACCATAGCTTAATCTGCCGAAAATTTGAAGGTATTGATAGAGCATATAGAGTTATTGAACTTGCAGATATAATTATGATAAAATTTTGAATAGTTGTAAAATCAATTTTGGAGGGTATAAGCATGAGCTACATAAACGAAAACAAAGCTGCATGGGAAGAAGCGTTTGATAATCGACGCCCAAACTGGGGAAATGATAACCATTTACGTCTAAAAAGCGAGAAGTTTGCATTTTTTAATGCGGATATGAAACATGAACTTGAAAACATTGATTTTGACGGCAAAGCAATAGCTCAATTTTGCTGCAACAATGGGAGGGAATTGCTTTCACTTATGGACAGTGGAGCAAGTACTGGAGTTGGTTTTGATCTTGCCGAAAACATAATTAAGCAAGCAAGGGAAACGGCAAAAAAAGCAGGAATCGATAACTGCAATTTCGTTTCATGCAATATTTTGGATATACCTGAAAGCTATCACAATCAATTTGATTTTATTTTCTTTACAATCGGAGCGATTACTTGGTTTGAAGATTTATCCTTGCTTTTCGACAAGGTTTCAAAATGTCTGAAAGCGGACGGTTTGTTGCTTATCAACGACTTTCATCCAATAGTAAATATGCTACCATTACCAGACGATGATGCCTACAACCCGGATGATTTGAACAGAGTTGTACATTCATATTTTAGAAAAGAGCCTTGGATTGAAAATAACGGAATGAGCTATATGTCAACAGAGTATGATTCAAAAACATTTATAAGCTTTTCGCATACAATGTCAGCTATTATCAATGGACTGTCTGCAAATGGTTTAAAAACCATAAGACTAAATGAATATGATTATGATATTGGGATGACTGATGTGTATAACGACAAGGGCTTTCCGTTATCATATATCCTCATTGCGGAGAAATCCGTCTAATTTAAGAATAAAAATAGTTTGTGTTTCGTGCAAATGTGCGATACACAAACTATTTTACATTACCTCTTACACTTTTTGCCGCTCACGCAACGCGCGATCAATATCACGCTTCGCATCTTTTGCCTTTAAATCTTCACGTTTATCATAATTCTTCTTACCCTTTGCCAATCCAAGTAATAACTTAGCAAAACCATTTTTCAAATAGATTTTCAAAGGAACAAGTGCATAGCCTTTTTCTTTAGTCAACCCAACTAGCTTATCAATCTCTTTACGATGCATTAATAGCTTACGAACACGTAGCGGATCATGATTATAACGATTCCCTTGCTCATACGGGCTAATATGAACATTCACGATAAAAACTTCACCATGAATAATCCGGGCATACGAATCTTTCAATTGCACGCGCCCGGCTCGAATTGATTTAATTTCCGTCCCCTGTAGCACCATACCACACTCAAACGTTTCTTCAATAAAATAATCGTGAGTAGCCTTTTTATTCTGGGCAACTAGTTTCCCCTCTCCTTTTGGCATCACTTTTCCCCCTTCCTACAAATACTATTTGCTCTTCTTTCGAGTTCGCTTCGCACTCGGTGCATTTTCATAAAATGGGTTTTTCTTACGCGCCTTTCGAGCACCAGATGCTGATTTCTTCTTCGCTTCATCCTTACGCTCATCTGATTCCTCACGCTTTACATCTGCTAAAGTAACTTTCTTAGGACGTTTACCTTGAACCCCTTTATCTTGATTCACTTTAAAAATCTTCGTTGGTGCCTTTTCCCGCTTGCGACCATCCGTAATACCAACAATATGAAAATCAATTGTTCGTTCTTCCAGATCAACTCCGGCCACTTGAATCGTAACCTCATCACCAATATGATACTCACGCCCGGTGCGTTCACCAGTCATCGAATAATTCCGCTCATTAAAATGATAGTAATCATCCAGCATAGATGTTACATGAACAAGCCCTTCAATTGTATTAGGTAGCTCGATGAAAATACCAAAATTAGTAATAGAGCTAATGATGCCGGTAAATTCTTCACCAATTTTATCAGCCATAAATTCCGCTTTTTTCAAATCTTCAACATCGCGCTCAGCCTGGACAGAACGTCGCTCCATTTGCGAGCTATGAGTAGCAATTTCACCAAGTAATTCCGCCCATTTTTCTTGTGTATCTCGATCTACATAACCTTCAATTAAATAAGTGCGAATCAATCGATGAACAATTAAATCAGGATAACGACGAATTGGTGATGTAAAATGTGTATAAAACTCTGCTGACAATCCAAAATGCCCGAGACTTTCCGGATCATACTTTGCTTGCTTCATTGAACGCAGCATAATTTTAGAAACCACCATCTCTTCCGGTTTCCCAGAAACGGATTCTAAAATTTCCTGCAACGCACGCGGATGCACTTGGTTAGCAGTACCGCGAACAATCAAACCAAAGTTCAAAATAAATTCAAAAAAGCGTTGTAGCCTGTCTTCATCCGGATCTTCATGAATACGATAAATAAACGGTACATCCAACCAATGAAAATGTTCAGCAACTGTTTCATTAGCAACAAGCATGAACTCTTCAATTAATTTTTCAGCAACTGAACGCTCACGAATCACGACATCGGTAGGTGCGCCATCCGTGTCAACTAACACTTTCGCTTCCTTGAAATCAAAATCAATTGCTCCACGCTTCATACGCTTATTACGCAAAATACTCGCCAATTGCTCCATTGCTTGAAACATTGGAACTAATGCTTGATATTTTTGTAACAAACCGGTATCTTCATCAACCAATATCGCATTTACATCAGCATAAGTCATGCGCTCAGTCGTTTTAATTACACTTTGGAAAATCTCATGAGCCACCACATGCCCATTCTGATCAATCTCCATCTCACATGACAAAGTCAAACGATCCACCTGCGGGTTCAATGAACAAATCCCATTCGACAAGCGATGCGGAATCATCGGAATCACACGATCAACCAAATAAACACTAGTGCCACGCTCGAAAGCCTCTCGGTCAATCGCCGAACCTTCTTTAATGTAATGACTAACATCAGCAATATGTACACTTAAATGATAGTTTCCATTTTCTAAAACCTTAACAGTAACAGCATCATCTAAATCCTTAGCATCTGCACCATCAATCGTCACAATCACTTCATCACGCAGATCGCGACGTTTAAACAAATCCTGCTCCGTAATTTCTTCCTTAACCTGATTAGCCGCAACCATAACATCATCAGGAAACGCTTCCGGTAAACCATGATCACAAATAATAGACAAAATATCCACACCGGGATCATTTTTATGGCCTAAAATCCGAATAACTTCCCCTTCTGCTGAAACATTCGCATCTGGATACACCTGAATTCTAACAACAACTTTATGCCCTGCCACAGCACCATGAACACACTGCTTCGGAATAAAAATGCTGTCAGTCAGCTTCTTATCATCCGGCACAACAAAATGCATATCACGATCAGTCACAAAAGTACCAACTACTTCACGACGATTTCGTTCAATAACCCGAACAATCGAACCTTCTTGACGATTACCAGTTTTCAACTGAGATAAACGCACTAAAACAATATCACCATTTAGTGCACCATTCAGCTCATGAGCAGGAATAAAAATATCATCCATGCCAGCTTCTTCACGAATCACAAAAGCGTAGCCTTTAACACTCGCACTGACTTTCCCCTTAACAAAATCCATATCAGATGGACGCACGTAGCGATCACGACGTGTGCGAATCACAAGCCCAAGCTCTTCCATCTGAACTAATGCTTTCACTAACACCTTAAATTCAGTAGCACCCTGAATGCCAAGCGCTTGCTCCAACTCTCTTACTGTCATCGGGCGATAACCCGCTTCATTGACTATTTCCGTAACTTTATCAATTAACTGCTTCATATAATCTTCCATAAGAAACCTCCCTTCCTAGTTTTAATCAAACTAAGCTTTTTCAATCCATTTTTTAAATTTTCTATATCATAATCAAAAAAAAGTCTGGCATTCGCCAGACTACTCATTCAAAAAGTATTTATTTTGCCCAATAAGCAATGGCAACTGCTAATACAAAGAATAAAATAGACGACACCAATGTGACTCTATGAAGCACAAGATCCATGCCGCGAGCTTTTTGCTTTCCAAAAAGTTGCTCTGCTCCACCGGAAATAGCACCACCAAGTCCTGCACTTTTTCCAGATTGCAAAAGAACAGAAACGATTAATACGAAACAAACAAGAACTAACGATACCGTTAAAAATGTACCCAAGATGAAAACCTCCTAAATCATAACCCGACCAACACAGTCTTTTTGACAATGGCAATATTGTACCACAATCGTGCGTTGGACACAAGCATCTATACCCCCATGCTTCTGTATGATTTTCGCATCTACAAAAATTATACAGAAACTCGGGAACCATAATTCATTGCATGAATAAACATAAAATGTCATGATTAAACTGTTGACATCGATATATATCGACGTTATACTTTAGATACGAATAAACATAAATGTTATGACTAAACTAACAAAGATGGTGCTATTGCACTGTCACGAAATAAATAATAATCACACTAAGTGATTAAGACGTGTAAGAGTAACAGCATTCCTTTGGTTGGGTGGCGCTGTTACTTTTTTCTTTTGTTCTCCAGATATACCAACAACGTTAACATTAGGATTCCATTAGAAACTAGTAACGACAATACCTCAAAAGTATTCAACATCGGTATCACCTCCCTTCTCCTAGAGAATAGGGAAGCAATCCTAACCACTCAACGCTAATTATCTCTCATGACAGTGCAAAAACACCGTCCTTATTCCATTCACTTTCTAAAAAGCCTTTGAAGCAAACTTTTTTTATTCAGTTGTACGATATTTTCGTACAACAATCCCTAACACTAAAAGCCCGACTTTTCATCACGACAATACACTTCAATTTCCTGCAAAAACAACTCACCATACTTTTCTAATTTCATATGCCCAACACCAGAAACCTCCAAAAACTCCATTTGCGTTGATGGACGTTTGGCACACATATCATAGAGGGTTGCATCAGAAAAAACAACAAATGCAGGTACATGCTGCTCCTGCGCCAATTGACTGCGTAATTTCTTCAAGCGAGTAAACAATAAGTGATGCTCCTCCTTATTAATTTCCTCTCCTTTCTTACTTAACTGCTTCTTAACAACCGGCTTTTTCTCGACCTTTACAACCTTCATCATGAGTGGCTCTTCATCGAAGATGATTTCTGAAGCTTTCGCCAATAACCTCACAACAGGATAATCAGAATTTGTTGTCTCAATATACTCCTGCAAAATTAAATAATTGATAATGGCACGAACCCTATTTTCACTAACATCTGCCATAATGCCATAAGTTGACTGCTGATCCAGCTCCAATTGTCTAATTCGGGCAGTATTCTTACCACGCAAAGTATCAACAATCATTTTAATGCCAAATCTTTCATGTAATCGCTTAATACATGAAATAATTTTCTGTGCATCAACTCGAATATCAACCGTTTCAAAGTTTTCATTACAATTACTGCAATTGCCACAATAATGACTAGCTTGATCACCAAAATAACGCAAAATGTATTCACGCAAGCAATCATTTGTATGACAATAAAAAGTCATTTGTTTCAGCAACTCTCGATCTTTCGCCTTAACACTAGCCAGTGTTGCCGAATCCAACTCTTCATTATCGTTTGCACGATCAATCAGAAATTGATTTGTCACAACATCTTGTCCACCATATAGCAAAATACATTCCGCTGGCGTTCCATCACGCCCAGCACGTCCGGCTTCTTGATAATAGTTCTCCAAATTCTTAGGCATATTAAAATGAATCACATAAGAAACATCTGATTTATCAATCCCCATGCCAAAAGCATTTGTAGCCACCATAATCCGTGCACGATCATAAATAAAGTCTTCTTGATATCGAAGGCGTTCTCCATCACTTAACCCGGCATGATACTTAGCTACCTCATACCCTGCAGCAACTAATTCATCATATACTTGCTCAACAGCCTTTCGTGTCGAACAATAAATAATGCCACATTGCTCTTCTTTATCAGACAATATCTCTTTCAGCTCTAATAACTTATGCTTAGGCTTCTTCACAATAAAATGTAAATTCGTTCGATCAAACCCTGTTGTCGCTACATAAGGTGCTTGTAGCTGTAATTTATCCACAATATCATCACGAACAAAAGCAGTTGCAGTTGCCGTAAAAGCCGATACAACCGGCCTTTTATCAAGATGTTCGATGAACTGGGCAACTTGAACATAACTTGGTCTAAAATCTTGCCCCCATTGCGAAACACAATGCGCTTCATCTATCGTAATCATCGAAATATCCAACTCGCGAGCAACTTCGATAAATGATTCTGTCAAAAGTCGCTCAGGTGCTACATAAATAATTTGATAAGCATTTTCACGAATTTTCTGTAATACCCCAGAATATTGATTAATGGTCAAGGAGCTATTTAGATAAGCAGCACGAACACCGATTTGAACTAATGTGTTCACCTGATCTTTCATCAAAGAAATTAATGGAGAAATCACTAAAGTAACTCCCTGAAACATTAACGCCGGAATTTGAAAGCAAATCGACTTCCCCGCACCGGTTGGCATAATCCCTAAGGTATCTTGACCAGCTAGAATACTATCGATCAATGGCCCCTGCCCCTGCCGAAAATGATCATAACCAAAATATTGTTTCAAAACGGCGGATTTGTCCCTCATTTGATGAGCCTCTCCTTTAAAAATCTATATACTCACCAACCATCATAACACACTTTAACAAACGCTATTTTTTCACATTTGGGCAAAATCAGTTCATATTTAAAACTTAATTCAAAAAACAATAAAAAAGCAATAAATTATTGTTCAAAATTAAAGTTTAATACATTTGAATTTGCAATGACATTTCCTTTACTATCCAAAACCTCCGTTTTAACATCAAATTTTTTCTCTGTTTTAGGAAGTGAAAATTCGATCATTGTTGGGCCGACCACTTTCGCTTGAGTCACCTTATTATTTATAAGCACCTGTGTCGATTGATCAAGAACACCATCAGTTGTAAAGCCACTACCAGCTATTTGATAAACGGATTGATCTCTTGACGTTTCCAACAAGCGAATCTCACTAACTCTTTGCTCCTCAAATCCTGAAATAAAATCAGTTTTTCTTTTTGTCAACAATTCAAATGAATAGCCATCACCAAATAAACGATCGTAAACCAGCAATTGATGTGGATTTAGATTTTTTTGATCAATTTGTGCCATGTCATAATAGGCAGGCTGTGGCAACAAGGGCGTCTGTTTCATTTGTTCTAATAAAAAACTCCAAAAATGTGGTTTAGCTTGCTCAGTTTGCTCAAGAATAAACGCACCTAAATAGCTTGGGCTTATTAGCAAATCTTGCTTTGGCAGCCCAATATTATCCCAAATCAACAAAGGGGTTGTGTAATTCATTTGATACAACTCATATTCTGTCAAATCTTTTGGAAAATAATTGATAATATTCGCACGCACCGTTTCATCCGTACTTTTTAAGCGCGGCAAATGATCACCAAAAACTACAATTACTGTTGGTTCGCCAAGCTCTTCCACCTTCGTAATTAATTTTTTCAAAGCCAAATCTGCATCATGCAAATTTTGTGAATACGTTTCGATTAACTGCTTAGACGTTTCTTTATGCTTACCGCTAATTTCAACTTCAATTGGTGAACTACCGATTCGTTTATAAGGAGAATGATTTTGAATAC
>Ga0131853_10010790_pt1 | contig 16700 bp, 12 predicted proteins | sample TergutLab28metaG_FD_92764 | JGI IMG/M metagenome (GOLD analysis project Ga0131853, IMG submission 92764) | Labiotermes labralis P1 segment gut microbial communities from Petit-Saut dam, French Guiana - Lab288 P1 (version 2) (version 2) | ecosystem: Host-associated > Arthropoda: Insects >...
AAGGAGGTGCTGCGGACCAGCATCCCCCGCTCGGTCCGGATCTCGGAGGCTCCCAGCTACGGCCAGACCGTCCTCACCTACGACCCGGGATCCAGCGGCGCCCTGTCGTATCTGGAGGCGGCCCGGGAGATGGCACTCCGTGGCCTGCCCGCGAATGTGGCGGTCGAGTACGAACCGCAGGAAGAACAGCACAACGAGCACAACCCGCACAGCATGTCGGAGGGGATCCAGTGAGTGATCGACGCAGAGGGCTCGGCCGTGGTCTCGGCGCGCTGATCCCGGCCGGGCCGCCGTCGACCGGCGCATCGCCCGCGAGTACACCGGTGTTGACGTCGGAACGCGGCGTCGCGGCCGCCAAGGTAGCCGGCCTGACGGACCGTCGGACCCCGGACACCACGCCGCCCGTGGTGGACATCCCTGTTTCACGTGAAACAGAGCCCGACCTGTCCGGGGTGAAGATCCCGGCCTCCGGTGCCTACTTCGCGGAACTGCTCCCGGAGTCCATCACCCCGAACCCGCGCCAGCCCCGTGAGGTGTTCGACGAGGACGCCCTCAACGAGCTGATCATCTCCATCAAGGAGGTGGGTCTGCTGCAGCCGGTCGTGGTGCGGCAGATCGGCGCGGAGCGCTATGAGCTGATCATGGGTGAGCGCCGCTGGCGCGCCTGCAAGGCGGCCGGGCTGGAGCGCATTCCGGCAATCGTCCGGGCCACCGACGACGAGAAGCTTCTCCTCGACGCGCTCCTGGAGAACCTGCACCGGGCCCAGCTGAACCCGCTGGAAGAGGCCGCGGCCTACGACCAGCTGCTGCGGGACTTCTCGTGCACCCACGAGCAGCTCGCCGACCGGATCGGCCGGTCCCGTTCGCAGGTGTCCAACACGCTGCGGCTGCTGAAGCTGTCCGTCCCGGTGCAGCGCCGGGTGGCTGCCGGGGTGCTCTCCTTCGGGCACGCCCGGGCGCTGCTCGCCATCGAGGACGTCGAGGAGCAGGACCGGCTGGCTCACCGGATCGTGGCCGAGGGCCTGAGCGTGCGGGCGGTCGAGGAGATCGTCACGCTGATGAACAGCGAGCCCAAGACGGCCCGGAAGGCAGCAGGACCCCGTGCCGGCCGCCGGGTCTCCCCGGCCCTCACCCACCTCGCCTCCCGGCTCTCCGACCGCTTCGACACCCGTGTGAAGGTCGACCTTGGCCAAAAGCGCGGAAAGATCGTCGTGGAATTCGCCTCGATAGAGGATCTGGAGCGCATCCTGGGGGCGATGGCCCCGGGCGAAGGCCGAGTCCTGGAGAACAAGCTCGACGACGAGATCGACGAGGACGAGGCCGAGTGACACAGGGGCACCCCGGCGCGGATCGCCGGGGTGCCCGCGGGCTGTTCGGTTCGCGACAGAAACGGGGTCTTGGCCCGATGGGACGTCGGCTCGTACCGCTCACCCTGGACAACCTTCCGGATCTGCCCAAGCCCTGTCGCCACTGCGTCTTCTGGGAGCTCGACCCGGTCAGCGGTGAGGCGGCCGTCCAGGCCGGGAAGCCCGAACTGGAGAAGGAAGCCTGGATCTCTGCGGTTCTCCTGGAGTGGGGTTCCTGCGGCCGGGTCGTCTATGTCGACGAGGTCCCCGCCGGGTTCGTGCTCTACGCCCCCGCTGCCTACGTCCCCCGCTCCACCGCCTTCCCCACGAGCCCGGTCTCCCCTGACGCCGTGCAGCTGATGACCTCCCGGGTGCTGCCCGGCTACCAGGGGCAGGGACTCGGCCGGGTCCTGGTGCAGACCGTCGCCAAGGATCTGGTCCGCCGGGGCTTCAAGGCCATCGAGGCATTCGGCGATGCGAAGTGGTCCGGTCCCTCGTGCATGCTGCCCGCCGACCATCTGACCGCCGTCGGGTTCAAGACCGTCCGTCCTCACCACCGCTATCCGCGGCTCCGGCTGGAGCTGCGTTCGACGATCTCCTGGAAGGAGGACGTCGAGATGGCGATCGACCGGCTGCTGGGAGCCGTCCAGAAGGAACCCGCGCTGCGCCCGCTCTGACCCCTCGGACACGACGGAGGCGGTGTGCTGTTCCACGTGGAACAGCACACCGCCTCCGTCATCGCTGCGGGAGCCCGGCCTCCGGGTTCAGCCGATGTAGTCGGCCAGGTCACGCTCCAGGGCGGCACGCGGCTTGGCGCCGACGATGGTCTTCACGACCTCGCCGCCCTTGTAGACGTTGAGCGTCGGGATGGACATCACGCCGTACTTCGCCGCGGTGACCGGGTTCTCGTCGATGTTGAGCTTGACGATGGTGATGGCGTCCGCGTGCTCCGCCGCGATGGCCTCCAGGGAGGGGGCGATCTGACGGCACGGGCCGCACCACTCGGCCCAGAAGTCGACCAGGACGGGCTTGTCGCTGGCGAGCACCTCCTGGGCAAAGGTCGCGTCGGTCACGGGCTTGGTGTTGCCGGCCACGGCAGTCTCCTCGGGTCTTGATCCGTGCGGGGTGAGGGTGGAGTTCGGGTCAGGCGGTCTTCGCCGCGTCCTTCTCGGCGTCGGCCAGAGCCGCCAGGTAGCGCTCGGCGTCCAGGGCGGCGGAACAGCCGGTGCCGGCCGCGGTGATCGCCTGGCGGTAGGTGTGGTCGACGACGTCACCGGCGGCGAACACACCAGGGATGTTGGTGCGGGTGCTCGGCGACTGGACGGTGAGGTAGCCCTCGGCGTCCAGGTCGAGCACGCCCTTGAACAGCTCGGTCCGCGGGTCGTGGCCGATCGCGATGAACAGACCGGTCACCGGCAGCTCGGACGTCTCGCCGGTCTTGGTGTTGCGCAGGGTCAGACCGGAGAGCTTCCCGTCGCCGTGGATCTCGGCGACCTCGCTGTCCCAGACGAAGGAGATCTTCGGGTCGGCGAACGCGCGCTCCTGCATCGCCTTCGACGCCCGCAGGCTGTCCCGGCGGTGCACGATCTTCACGGAGTCGGCGAACCGGGAGAGGAACGTCGCCTCCTCCATCGCGGTGTCGCCGCCGCCGATCACGGCGATCGCCTGGTCGCGGAAGAAGAAGCCGTCACAGGTGGCACACCAGGAGACGCCGCGGCCGGACAGCTGGTCCTCGTTGGGCAGGTTCAGCTTGCGGTGCTGGGAGCCGGTGGTGACGATCACGGCCTTCGCCCGGTGGACGGTGCCGGACGAGTCGGTGACCGACTTGATGTCACCGGTCAGGTCGACGGCGACGACGTCGTCCGGGACGAGCTCCGCTCCGAAGCGCTCGGCCTGGGCGCGCATGTTGTCCATGAGGTCCGGGCCCATGATGCCGTCACGGAAGCCCGGGAAGTTCTCCACGTCGGTGGTGTTCATCAGCGCACCGCCGGCGGTGACCGATCCCTCGAAGACCAGCGGCTGGAGGGAAGCACGAGCCGTGTAGAGCGCCGCGGTGTATCCCGCGGGCCCGGAGCCGATGATGATCACGTTACGGACGTCGCTCACGGGTGTCTTCCTCGTCTCTGCGAACTGCGGTGGGGGCCCTGGCTGGACTCTCGTCCTGCCTAACGGATCCTACGGGTCCCGCATTCCCGAGGCAGCGCGCCGCTCACGCCCGGCCCCGGGCGCCGTCCTAACGGGGATAGGTCCCCTGGAAGAGCACTGCTCCCGGGCTGGCCGGAGTGCACGAGGCGTTGACGACGAAGGCGTCCACCTGACTGCTGTCGTTCGGGTGCGGCAGGACGACGAGATAGGAGTCCGTGCCGTGGAAGTCCTCACGTTCGGCGGCCAGCGGCGGCTGGGAGCGATGCGTGGCTTTGATGACACACGCGGGCAGGTCCACCGGGGACGCCTTCGGTACGACGGGAGACCCCGTGTGGTTCGGCTGGAGCATCGGGGTGGTGCCCTGATCGCTGCCCGAGGGGTGCTTGGTGGATGCGCCAGGGCCCGCCTGGTCCAGCAGCTGCCGTACCTGATTGCCGATCGTGTCCTTGGCGCCCACGGCCGTTCCCGATCGCTGGGCGCTGTCGGCGGCGTTCTTCTGTACTCCCGTCCCGGAGGAGAGGGCGTAGATCACCCCGCTGAGCAGCGCCACGCCGGCGGCTCCCGCCACGGCGAGGAATCCGCGCCGACGCCAGGCTGCGCTCCGATCGCCGGGCCGCCCGCCGCGCCCTGGGCCCTTCGACCCACCAGGGTGGCCGTGCGGTGCGGTCGATGTTTCACGTGGAACACCGTTCGGCCGTTCCGATGCCGTCGACCCGTCGGTCGATGTTCCACGTGGAACATGCGGCAGCGTGGCGTCCAGGAGTGCCTCGGCTGCGAGCGCCGCGTCGATGCGGCCCGCGATGTCGGCAGGCATCCGCTGGGGTCCCGGGAGGGTGCCGAGCATCCCCCGGATCTCCTCCAGCGACCGCAGTACGTCCGCGCAGAGGTCGCAGTCGTCGAGGTGCGCCTGGACCTCCCGGCTGCGCTCGGGCCGCAGCAGGCCCTCGGAGAAGTCGGAGATCTCCGAGACCTCGGGATGCGCGTCACTTCCCGTCGTCATCGGTGGCCACCTCCGCCCATTTCCGTTCCCGTCTCTGGGACGGAACTCCCCTCCGCCGGGTTCCTTCCCCCGCGATGATCACCCTTACCCGCATCCGTCATCCGGAGATGGGTGAGCAGCGGGAGCAGCCGGGCCCGCCCTCGGGCGCAGCGGCTCTTCACCGTCCCGGTGGGAACGTCGAGCACCGCGGCCGCCTCCGCGACGGGGTAGCCCTGCATGTCCACGAGCACCAGGGCGACCCGCTGCTCGGCCGGCAGCGTGGCCAGAGCCGCGATCAGCTCCCGGTGCAACTCGTCCCGCTCGGCCGGCGCCTCGGCCGACTCGTGCGGCTCCAGGAGCGCCTCGAAGTTCTGCTCGTCCGCGACGGGAGAGGTGCGGCGGCTGGCCGCCCGCCGGACGCGGTCCAGGCAGGCGTTCACCGTGATCCGGTGCAGCCAGGTCGTGACGGCTGACTGGCCGCGGAAGGTGTGGGCGCTGCGGAAGGCGGACACCAGGGCGTCCTGGACGGCGTCGGCGGCCTCCTCACGGTCCCCCAGGGTCCGCATCGCGACCGCCCACAGGCGGTCGCGATGGCGGCGCACGACTTCACCGAAGGCGTCGCGGTCGCCCGCGACATGCCGAGCCAGGAGGTCGGCATCGGCGACATCCGCCAGCGGGTTCTGCTCCATGGCTGCCCTCCCCCCGGATTCCGGCGACTGCGGCTCAGCCTGTCACGCTGATCTCGCCGATCTTGCCACGGAATTGGCCGGGTGAGATCTCCGGGAGCTTGGTCAACCAGACCAGCAGGTACCGGGACGTCACCTTGGTGCTCGGGGTGAGCGTCACCTGCTCGCCCGAGGTCTCGGCGACCTTGGTGAACGCGTCGAGGGATGTCGGCATGGAGGACGCCGACCCGGAGGCGGCCAGCAGCTGCACGGACGTGGTCCCGACCATGTCGACCTGGACCTTGCTGACGTTCTGAGCGCGGCCCAGGTCCACGATGACGCCGACACCCGGCTTCAGGCCGCCCAGGTCCGCGCGCCAGTACGCGCTCGTCTGCCAGTAGGTGCTGGGGTCGTGGTCGTACACCTTCGGCACCAGATCGGGGTACTCGGTCTGGTCGCCCAGGGGGTCGAAGTCCTTGGCGGTGACGATCGGGATCGGCTTGGGGGCCGGCGCCGTGGTGTTCTCGCCGGCCTTCTGCCCGGTGGGAGTGTGCTTCGGAGTCCGGCTCTCGTTGGACTTGAGGGCGTCGGCGAGCTGCCAGCTGCCGAGCCCGATGGCGACGATCACCAGCGCGGCCACGGCCCACTTGAGGACCTGTCCGGTGCGGCCGGGCAGCGCCGGGGGCGGGACGGGGGCCGGGGCAGGCGCGCGGGTGGCACCGTGCGGCGGTGCCGCGGATGAGGGGAAGCGTGTGAAGCCGGCCGGCTGGTAGCGCGGCGGCGCCTGCTCCGGCGGTCGGATGCGGGGCATGCCGGCGACTGCCTTGGCGAGCTCCTCGGGCGTGGTGCAGGGCGGCTCCTCCCGGGAGGCCGTCGCGCCGTCGTTCACCAGGGCCCGCATGGCGATCTCGGACAGGCCGCGGTGGATGCCGGCCCGCACCTGGTCGGGGGCGACCAGGCCGACGCCCTTGGGCAGCCCTGCCAGACCGTGGGCGTCGTCCTCGTAGGGCCAGCGCTGGGTGAGCGAGGCATAGAGGAGCGCACCGATCGCCTCGGTGTCCTGGCGCTGCGGCCGGTCGGAGTTCAGCCCGCGCAGGGCCGCTGCGACGGCGAGGCCGCGGATCCGGTACTGGCCGGAGACGGTCCGCAGCACGGCACCCGGGTCGAGTCGCAGATGCGCCAGCCCCTCGCGGTGCGCGGCGGCCATGGCCTGGGAGACCTGGCTGACCATCTGGTAGCCCTCGTGCGGCTCCAGCGGTGCGACGGCCAGCAGATCGGCGAGCGACGTCGCGTCGGGCAGCCACTCGTGGATGACGTAGACGAGGTCGTTCTCCTCGACGGCGTCGAGGACCTGGACGAAGCGGGGGTCGCCGAGGAGGGCCGCGGACCGGGCCGCCGCGAGGACCTGCCGTGAGCGCTTGTGGTCGGCGGGCAGGATGTGGATGCCGACCGCCCGCCGCAGCTTCTCGTCGACCGCGCGCCAGCTGCTGAAGCCGTCGACGCGGGTGACGCACTCCTCCAACTGGTAGCGGCGGGCCAGCTTGTGACCGCTGTGCAGTTCCGTCTTCGGGGGCTTGGCCGGGCGGGCGGGCTTCGCCGCGGGAGCAGGCTCGGGTGCCGGCTCGGCGGCCGGCCGGGAAGCGGGTTCCGGTTCGGGTTCCGGCGTGAGCTTCTGCGTGACGTCGGGTGCGTCGCCGGCGACGGCTTCGGTCGCCACGGGCACAGACGCCGCGCTGCCGGGCTGGGAGGAGGTGTCCGGGGTGGTCGCCCCGACGGTGGTGTCCTCGGCGTCGTCAGCGGCTTCCAGGGCCGTCTCGCCGGCCTTGCCGGCGGCGTCCTCGTCGTCCGTGTCGTCGACGCCGTCGCGGACGTTCTCGTCAGGCTTCTCGTCGGGCTTCTCGTCAGGTTCTGCGGTGGGGTCGCGCTGGTCCTCGCCGGTGGTCTCGGTCGCCTCGCCCTGGGGCTCGCCGTTGGTCTGGTCGTCCCTCGTCGTCCCGTCGGGAGTGGCTTCGCTCTGCTGAGCGCCGGGCGCCTCGCCGCCCTCACTGGCCACTCCGACGGCGGCCGTGCTCCGATCCGCCACCGTCGTTCCTGCCTCCCCATCCATTGCGCGATCCCACATCAAGCCGATGACAATTGTGCCCACACTCCGGCTCTATGCACGACACGCGGCAGCCCGCGATGGTTGCGCAGCAGTTCGCGGCAGGCGTTCGAAGGGGGGCGTCAGCGCCCGAGGCGCCCCCGCACCATGCCGATCATCGCGGTCATCTCCTGGATCCTCATGCGCTTGGCGGCCAGGACGAACAGTCCCAATAGCAGGCCGCCGCCGACGACGAGGGAGGCCAGCGACCCGACCGCGCCACTGCCCAGCGACTTGGTGATGACGTAGACCGCGGCGCCGGCGATCGCTGCGGCCGGGATGCACGCGCCGATCAGCCGCGCGTAGGTGCGCACCACGCGCCGTCCGTCGAGGTCGCCGTGCAGCCGGGCCCGCAGCCGCTTGGCGGCCACGCCGACACCCACCGCGTAGGCGAGGCCGTAGGAGAAGGCCATGCCGACCACGGCCCAGCGCGAGGGCAGCAACAGGAAGCAGACCGCCGACGCGGCGGCGTTGACGGTGGCCACGATGACCGTGTTGTAGAAGGGGGTCCGCGTGTCCTCGAAGGCGTAGAAGCCGCGCAGGATCACGTACTGCACGGAGAAGGGGATCAGGCCGACGCCGAACGCCATGAGGATGAAGCCGATGTTCCGTGCGGACTCGGTGCCGGTGCTGGCGTAGAGCAGGCCGCACATCGGCACGCCCAGGGCGAGGAAGGCGAAGCCGGCCGGGACCATGGCCACCGCGGAGGTGCGCAGGCCGTAGGAGATGTCGTCGCGCACCGCGGAGATGTCGCTGTCGGCCGCGGCCCGGGAGATCCGGGGCAGCACCGCCGCCATCACCGACACGGTGATGATGGCCTGCGGCATCTGCCAGATCAGCAGGGCGTTGTTGTAGGCGGTGATGCCCGTGCCCTGGTAGCCGTCCTTGTCGGCGTTGGAGCCGGCCCAGGTGGCGAGCTGGGTGACCGCGATCAGGCCGGCCTGGTTGGCCAGCACGAAGAAGAACGTCCACTTGGCGAGCTTGGCCGCGTGCCCCAGACCGTGGCCGCGCCAGTCGAAGCGCGGCCGGAACCTGAAGCCGGCGTCCCTGAGGTACGGGAGCATGGCCAGCGACTGCACGACCAGGCCGAGCAGGGTGCCGATGCCCAGCAGCCGGGTGCCCTCCGGCGTGATGGTCGTGGCGTCCATGTGGGTCGTGCTGTAGGAGCCGTAGACCCAGATGAACATCACGAAGGTGAAGATCACCACGACGTTGTTGAGGACCGGGGTCCACATCATCGCGCCGAACTTGCCCCGGGCGTTGAGCACCTGGCCCATCACCACGTGCACGCCCATGAAGAAGATCGTCGGCAGGCAGTACCGGGCGAAGGTGATCGCCACGTTGTAGGTGTCCGGGTTGGCGGCGATCTTCGCCGACATCAGCTTGATCAGCAGCGGTGCGCCGATGACGGTGACGGCGACGATGCCGCCCAGGATCACCATCACCACGGTGAGCAGGCGGTTGGCGTAGGCCGCTCCGCCGTCGTCGTCGTCCCTCATCGCGCGGACGAGCTGCGGGACGAACACCGAGTTCAGGCCGCCGCCGATGGTGAGGATGTAGATCATCGTCGGCAGCGTGTTGGCGACGGCGTAGGAGTCGCCGAGGGTGGCGACGCCGATCGCGGCCGCGATCACCAGGGTGCGGACGAAGCCGGTCACCCGGGAGACCAGGGTGCCGGCGGCCATCAGCGCGCTGGACTTGAGGATGCCGCCGCCCCGGCCGGCCGCCGGCGCGGCCGGTGCCGCGGCGGGCATCTGCCCGGTGGCGTCGACCGTCCGCATCGGGCCGGTCTGCGACTGCGGCGGGTACCCCTGCGGCGGGTACGGCTGCTGCTGCTGGTAACCCTGCTGCTGGTACCCCTGCGGGGGGTAGGGCTGCTGCTGGTGCGGCGGGGCCGCGGGCGCCTGCTGGTGGTAGCGCGGGTCGGCGTAGCGCGGATCCGGCTCGACGTACGGCTGCTGCTCGGTGCCCTGGTAGTAGGTGGCCTGCCCGTAGGGCGGCTCCTCGTAGGCGGGCTCCGAGTACCCGGTGCCGGCGTTGTCCGCGGGCATCTGGCCGTAGCCGTAACTCTGCTGCTCGTACTGCTGCTGCCCGTAGTCCTGCTGCGCGTAGTCCTGAGGTTGGCCGTACTGCTGCTGCGGGTACCCCTGGGGCTGCTGGTAGTAGCCCTGCCGGGGGTCCTGCGGCTGGGGCTGTTGTTGCTGCTGCTGCGCGTAGCCGTCGGGGGCCTGGTCGCGGAACAGGTGCTGGTACGCGTCGTACACCGGGAACTGACCGGTCTGCCCGACGAAGTCGTCGATGCCGAGGTACTGGGTCGCCGGGTTGTCGCTGTACGGCATCTGCGGGTACATGGCCTGCTGCCAGTGCTGCTGGCCGTACGGGGAAGGCGGGGGCGGCGGGTGCGCGGCCCGGTCGTAGAGTGCCTCGCCCACGGGGTCCTGCGCCGACGGATCCTGCTGCTGGTACGGATCGTAGGCGTAGGTGTTCTGCAGATACGGGTCAGGTGGCGTGGGACCTTCTTCGGGCGAGGGAGGCATGTGGCCCGAAGCGTCGCGATCACCGTCGTACGGCGCGTTCATCAGTGCCCCACCTTATTGTCCGCTGGCTATCCGTCCACCTTCTCACCTGCCGGGGACGGCTCCGGGGCGTTCCGGCCGGTGTCCCCGGCAGCGTCACCCGGCTGCCCGGGATCCGTGCCGCCGGCCCGGCCGCCGGTGCCGTCGTCGCCGTTGTCCGTGCCCCCTGCGCTGTCGCCCCCGGAGCCGCCGTCGTCGCCGTCGGCAGCCTGCCGCTTACGTTGACGGTAGATCCGTACGCCCGCGAGCACCAGAAGCAGCAGTCCGGCCGCGATGATCAGCATCACCAGGTCGGTGACCTTGGTGATCTTGACGTCGAACTGGACGTAGTTGCCGTACAGGGCGCTGCTCTGCGTGCCGTTCTGCGTGTAGAGCTGCGCGGTGATCCTGACCGTGCCGTTGGCGTTGGCCTTGGTCTGGAACTTCAGGGTACGGGTGTGGCCGCCGTCGATGGGGATCTGCTGGTCGGGATTGCGGATCTCCAGCCGGATGTTCGTGCCGGAAGTGAGGCGCAACACAAGCCCGGTGATGGGCTGGCCGAGGTCGTTCTTGACCGTGACCGGAATGGTGCCGCTGCGGCCGGACAGCGTCAGCGTGCTCTTCGGGAGGATGTGCACCGCGCTGATCAGGTCCTGAAGATAGCCGCCGATCGCGTTGCGGTAGCTCTGGGCGCCCTCGGGGTCGCCGCGCCACTCCGTCGACATCGCCCGCAGCATCGCGTTGCCGAACGGGACCGTCACCCGGTCCTTGATGGTGAGAATGACCACGAAGTCGTTGAGGTTCTTCTGCGTCACACCGAGCTGCTTGAACGCGTCGGTGGGCAGCTCCTGCTTGCGCAGGGACGACGGATAGGCGCTCACCGGCGGTACCCGGTGCGAGGCGTGCGGGTCCGGGTGGGCGCCGGCCGCGGTGTCGAAGTAGACCGACTGGGTCCAGGCGCTGCTGTCGGTAGTGGCGATCGCCTCGGCCATCGCCTGCGCCTGGGACACCGTGGGCATCCGCTGCGGCGCCACCACCAGGGAGCGCTGCTTCTCCGGTGCCTGCATGGTGATCAGCAGGGTCTGCGCGACGAAGCTCTGGACGGCCAGGTTGGCGTTCTGCTCGTGGAGCATGTCGCCGCTGAACGCGGTCGACAGCGAGGCGTCGGAGACCACGCCGGTGACGCCCCCGCTCAGCGGGCGGGCCGCGGTCGGCGTGTACGACAGGTCGTTCTCGGGGAACGTGTCGCTGCGGGCGATGACCCGGTTCATGCCGCCGGTGCGGGCCACCGAGACGATCGACGGGTCGATCGCGCCCTGCTCCGGCCAGGCGACGTTCGCCGTGGACTGCACGCCCAGGATGGTGTCCACGGTGCTCTTGCCGAGCACGGTGGCGTCCTTCACATGGCTCGTGATGCCGGAGACGGACGTGCCGTGGTGGGCCAGCGAGGCCAGGTCGATGTCGCCGAAGGGCAGGGCCACCACCTGGGCGCCGGCGACCGCGGTCTTCAGCGAGTTCAGCCACTGCCGGGCGACGGCCGTACCGGTGCCGGGCGTGGTGTGGGTCAGGTCCCCACCGGGGCCGGCCACCCGGTAGCTCTTCAGCATCGCCTCGACGGTCGCCAGCAGGTCGGGGTCGATGACCCAGGTCACCGGGAGCTGCTTGGCCAGCTGCACCATCTGGTCCAGCCGGCCGCCCGGGGCCAGCTCCTTGGCGAGGTCGTCATCGAGGAAGATCGGGCTCTGCGCGGTGTCGGTGTCGCCGCGGGCGGCGATGTGCGACCGGTCGGTGAGCGGCCACAGGTACGTCATCTCGGTCGGCTTGGCGGACTCCCCGTCGGCGTACCAGGGCAGGAACGTGCGCTGGATGCCCAGCACGTGCTGCCAGGGCTCGACGGTGTCCTGCCCGGTGAGCGTGACGCCGAACTGGTAGACACCGGTGTCGCCGAGGTCGAGGGCGCTCACCGGGATCTTGAGGGTGTACGGGACCGTGCTGCCGGACGGGATGGTCGGGACGTCGACGGTCTGGCCGGAGATCTCCGAGCCGTCCGCCTGCCGGGTGTACCCGACGTGGCCGGCGGCGGCCTTCATGTCGCTGCGGGACTGGAACGGGCCTCCGGGGGCGATCTCCACGCCGACGTGGGCGTCGGTGATCGGCGCCTTCCCGGAGTTGCTGATCGTGCCGGAGACGGTGACCGTGGCGTCCTTGGTCGGCACCCGCGGGCTCAGGCTGTCGATCGACAGGACGGCGGTGCGCGAACCTATCGGCGACTTGGCCGGGGATCCGGCCTGGGAGCTCGTCGCCTGGAGACCCTGGAGGAGGCCCGTGAGGAGTGTGGCCCCGCAGATGGCCGCCGTCACCCGCAGCCACCGCCGGCGGCGCGCAGGCGGAGCCGTCCGGGGTGCCTGTGCCGCCTCGCCCACGCGTTCGCCGTCCCTCGTCGTCTTCGATAGTTCGTGGTACATCGGAAGTGCGTGCTCGCATGTTAACGAGCACCGCTGTGCCTGAGTGCTACGGAGTCCATCATCCGGAAGGGCCGCCGCACCCGTGTGGGCGCGAAACCCGGGCGCCGCGGACCGCTGCGGACCCGTACCCTTTGACGTTGTGCCGAATGCCAGCAACGCCGCCCAGACCACACAGGCCCGCCACACCATCGCACCGGTTGCCGAGGACCTCGGTCGGCGCTTCCGTGACGCCGGGTTCCAGCTTGCCCTAGTCGGGGGCTCGGTGCGGGACACACTGCTCGGGCGGCTCGGCAACGACCTCGATTTCACCACCGACGCCCGCCCCGCGGACGTGCTGAAGATTCTGCGGCCGTGGGCGGACGCGGTCTGGGAGGTCGGCATCGCCTTCGGCACGGTCGGCGGGATGAAGGACGGCTACCAGGTGGAGGTCACCACCTACCGCTCCGAGGCCTACGACCGCACCTCCCGCAAGCCGGAGGTCTCCTACGGCGACACCATCGAGGAGGACCTGGTCCGCCGGGACTTCACGGTGAACGCGATGGCGGTCGCCCTGCCCGACACCCACTTCATCGACCCGCACGGCGGTCTGGACGACCTGGCGGCCCGCGTGCTGCGCACTCCGGGCACTCCGGAGTCCTCCTTCTCCGACGACCCGCTGCGGATGCTGCGGGCCGCGCGCTTCGCCGCGCAGCTGGACTTCGAGGTGGCCCCGGAGGTCGTCGCGGCGATGTCCGCGATGGCCGACCGGATCGACATCGTCTCCGCCGAGCGGGTCAGGGACGAGCTGAACAAGCTGCTGCTGTCCGAGCACCCGCGCAAGGGGCTGCGGCTGCTGGTCGACACCGGGCTGGCGGACCGCGTGCTGCCCGAGCTGTCGGCGCTGCGGCTGGAGCGGGACGAGCACTTCCGGCACAAGGACGTGTACGAGCACAGCCTCACCGTGCTGGAGCAGGCGATCGACCTGGAGACCGAGGGGCCGGACCTGGTCCTGCGGCTGTCCGCGCTGCTGCACGACATCGGCAAGCCGAAGACCCGGCGCTTCGAGCCCGACGGCCGGGTCTCCTTCCATCACCACGAGGTGGTCGGCGCCAAGCTGGTCAAGGCCCGCATGACCCAGCTGAAGTACCCCAACGACATGGTGAAGGAAGCGGCCCGGCTGGTGGAGCTGCACCTGCGCTTCCACGGGTACGGGAGCGGGGAGTGGACCGACTCCGCGGTGCGGCGCTACGTCCGCGACGCGGGGCCGCTGCTGGACCGGCTGCACAAGCTGACCCGGTCCGACTGCACGACCCGCAACAAGCGCAAGGCGGCCGCGCTGTCCCGCACCTACGACGGCCTGGAGGCGCGGATCGCCGAGCTCCAGGAGCAGGAGGAGCTGGACGCCATCCGCCCGGACCTGGACGGCAACCAGATCATGGGGATCCTGGACCTCAAGCCCGGCCCGATGGTGGGCCAGGCCTACCAGCACCTGCTGGAGCTGCGGCTGGAGCACGGCCCGCTCGGCGAGGAGGCGGCCATTGCCGCCCTCCGGGACTGGTGGGCGGCCCAGCAGTAGCCGGCTCGCACGGATCGGCAGAGGGCCGGGGCAATGTTCCACGTGGAACATTGCCCCGGCCCTCTTGTGTGTCTTCCCTGACCGGTGTGCCGCCGCGAGCGCGATGACGGCCGATGTTCCACGTGGAACATTCCACGCCGCCGAGCGTGGAACCGCGATGTTTCACGTGGAACATCGCTCGCGATGCCACCCGCAGGCGGCGAATCCGAAGCGGATCAGACTCAGTGCAGCGGCTTCAGGCAGAGCGCGAAGTCGTCCGAGCCGCTCTCGTCGTACTCCGCGTAGGCATCGCTGCACGCGTTCCCGTTGTGGTCGCCGCTGACCTTCTTGACGACGGTGTAGCGCGCGTCGGTGGACGTGCAGTCCACGACCTTCACGTCAGGGTTCAACTCGCCCCCGGTGACGCTGACGCAGTCTCCCGGCGACGCCGAGCTGGCGCTGTGGTTCGGAAGGGAGGCCGCGACCACGATCGCCACGATCACGCCGAGCGGCACCAGGAGGCCGAGGGCGCCGGCCCGCTGGAAGATGGGCCTACCCGGGTCCCGGGGCGGGCGCACGCTGCCGGTCGGTTCCGGGAGCTTGCTGAACTTGCCGCGGGTGATCAGGTTCATCACCACGGTGATCGGCGTCACGATGAACGAGGCGATGCCCCACCAGCCCTGGTAGAGCGTCTTGGTGGTCATGTCGCGGTACGTGGCCATCCCGCAGGAACGGCAGAAGTTCCCGGGGAGCTTCAGGAACCGCATCATGACCAGGAAGCCCTGGTGCCCGCGGACGGTGGCCCGCACGGCGGGGTAGCCGCCGCAGAGCGTGCAGGTGCCGCCGGCGCCCAGGGGTGCCCCCTGCTGGCCGTACTGCGGCTGCCCGCCCGGGGGCTGGGCGAAGGGGTTCTGGCCGTACGGTGCCTGCCCCGCCGGAGGGGCGCCGTACGGGTTCTGGTTGCCCGCGCTGAACGGGTTCTGGCCGTACGGGTTCTGACCGCCCGGCACAGGAGCGCCCTGGGCGGGGAAGCCTGCCTGCTGCGGAGGCGGGTACGGCGAAGGGTGCTGCGGTATGCCGTTGGGTGCTTGACCGGTGGGTGGCGGAGTGGCCACGAAGTCCCCCTACGAACACCGGCCTACGGGCGCAGGGCGGTGTCGGATGTGTCCGGCGCCGGCTGGCCCACGCGGGTCATGGCGACTGCCACCACTGCGTAGATCAGCGACAGCGCGATGATCACTGCTGATGAGCGGCCGTCCGGCGGCAGAAGCAGCGCACAGACCGCTGCCGCGCCCACGAAGGCCACATTGAAGGCGACATCGTAGAGGGAGAAGACCCGGCCGCGGTAACGGTCCTGGACGTGGGTCTGCACGACGGTGTCGGTGGCGATCTTCGCGCCCTGCGTGGTGACTCCGAGGGCGAACGCGGCGGCCATCATCGGGCCCACCCGGAACGGCAGAGCCAGCGGCGGCAGCAGCACGGCCGACGCCGCGGAGCAGCAGGTGATCCACCCGGCCACGCCGAGTCGCCCGGTGGCCCAGGGGGTCACGACGGCCGCGGTGAAGAACCCGGCCGCGGACACGCCGACCGTCAGGCCCAGCAGGGCGAGGCCGTGGTGGCTGTCGGCGGCGTCCGACCAGGTGTAGCGGCACAGCATCAGCAGCATCACGGTGAGCGCGCCGTAGCAGAACCGCATGGCCGTCATGGCGACCAGAGCGCGCCGTGCGGCCGGTCGGCGCCGCAGGTGCCGTAGCCCGTTGAGCAGCCCTCGGCCGGTGGAGGCAACCGCCGCCGCAAGCCGCGGGACGCGTCCCCTGGAGTCGGGACCGAGCAGGTCGCGCCCGAGGGTGAGGGCGGAGAGTCCGGCGCCCGCGTACAGGACCGCGGCCATCAGCACGGTGGCCGCGTCGGCGCCCGCGCCCTCGGCCAGGAAGAGGTGGACGACGAAGGCGGCGCCCCCGCCCACGGTGGCGGACAGCGTTCCCGCGGTCGGCGACAGCGAGTTGGCGGTGACCAGCCGAGGGGCGTCCACCACACGGGGCAGGGCCGCGGACAGCCCCGCCAGCACGAAGCGGTTGATCGCGGTCACCGACAGGGCGGACAGATAGAACAGCCAGTCCGGCACGTGCAGCAGGACCAGCCCGGCGGTGCCGCACGACAGCACGGCGCGCAGCAGGTTGCACCAGAGCAGCACCTGGCGCCGGCGCCAGCGGTCGAGAAAGACGCCGGTGAAGGGGCCGAGCAGGGAGTACGGCAGCAGGAGTACGCCGAGGACGGAGGCCACGGCGGCGGGCGACGTCTGCTTCTCCGGGGAGAAGACGACATAGGAAGCGAGCGCGACCTGGAAGACGCCGTCGGAGAGCTGGGACAGCAGGCGCACCGCCAGCAGCCGCCGGAAATCGGGCAGCCGGAGCAGCACGCGCAGGTCGCGCACAACAGGCATGGACACAGCCTCACATGCCGGCGGGGCCCCGGGTACTCGACCCGGGGCCCCGCCGGCGGTTCTCCGTCGAGAACGACGGTCCGGTCAGGGACCGGTACTGCTAGAGGTGCGGTGAGCGGTCGGGTGACCGGTTCAGCGCTCGACCTCGCCGCGGATGAACTTCTCGACGGCCTCGCGGGCCTCGTCGTCGAAGTACTGGACCGGCGGGGACTTCATGAAGTACGAGGACGCCGACAGGATCGGGCCGCCGATGCCGCGGTCCTTGGCGATCTTCGCCGCGCGCAGCGCGTCGATGATGACACCCGCGGAGTTCGGGGAGTCCCAGACCTCCAGCTTGTACTCCAGGTTCAGCGGGACGTCGCCGAACGCACGGCCCTCGAGGCGGACGTAGGCCCACTTGCGGTCGTCGAGCCAGGCCACGTAGTCGG
>Ga0131853_10010791_pt1 | contig 16699 bp, 9 predicted proteins | sample TergutLab28metaG_FD_92764 | JGI IMG/M metagenome (GOLD analysis project Ga0131853, IMG submission 92764) | Labiotermes labralis P1 segment gut microbial communities from Petit-Saut dam, French Guiana - Lab288 P1 (version 2) (version 2) | ecosystem: Host-associated > Arthropoda: Insects >...
AAACTGTGTTCTCAATACATCACACAAGATGTTGCCAATTCACACAAACTGTGTTCTCAATACATCACACAAGATGTTGCCAGTTCACACAAACTGTGTTCTCAATACATCACACAAGATGTTACCAATTCACACAAACTGTGTTCTTAATACATCACACAAGATGTTGCCAATTCACAAAAACTGTGTTCTCAATACATCACACAAGCTCCAAATTAAAAAACGCTTTTAAAACTGCAACATTTCCCAGCGCAATTTTAGCGCCCTGATCGCTGCAGACCCGCCGCACACACAATTACAAACTCACACACTGTATTGTACACTGCTGCACCAATATATAATTCGTAGATACAGTTAAAATTACAAAAATATTTTAAAAGTACTCCAACATGTTTCTGATCACAGAGGATCCATCATCAGGGAGCTTTATGCAGTGCTTGGCTAAAATTTAAAAAATGGCTCTATCGCGTCCGTTGATATGGACGTGGTCGGTGTTATGGCAGCATAATGTATAACTGCAATTAAAATAAGGGCGGTCTGTTTAGAAACAGATTAACAGCCCAAGCAACATGAAAAGGAAAGAAAATAGATATAATACAAAATATAACAAGGACTTACCCCGGTGTGCGTTTGTGTAGTTCACTGTACAGGGAGGCACAGTGCCTCCTTATACAGTGAACTACACACAAGCACACCGGGTCAGATTATGCTGCCATAACACCGACCACGTCCATATCAACGGACACGATAGAGCCATCTTTGTAATTTAAGCCAGTCACTGTACAAGGCTCCCTGATGATGGATCCTCTGTGATCCGAAACATGCTGGAGTACTATTGAAATACTTTTACAATTTTAATTGAATCTACGAATTATATATTGTGCGTTAGTTGGACAATAGAGTGTGTGAATGTCATTGATGCACGGTGCAAACATGAAGACAATTACAAACTGTTTGCTCCAATATCCAGTGCACACATAATATTCTGCAATGCGAGGTCAATATTAAACGTGGTTGAATTTCACACGGGCTGTTCATACGGACAGTGCAAGGCACAATACAACAAAGTTCAGCGGCAACACAGACGTCTGCATCATCATCTGACAGCGACGCACCCTCAAATGAGTTTTAGACAATCCTGAATAATGTCAACAGAAGACGGTAAATAAACGTTTGTTCGATTGGAATTAAAACAGGGCTGAAGGCATCGAAGAAGCGTGTGGCACGTCATGGGGGAGGGAAATGCTGCAAGGATTTGTTTGTAAAACCCAAAGAAACAGGGGACAATTGTACGGCGCTGGCATGGATGGGAAAATCGCAGTAAAGTGATCTTTCACTAAACAGGACGGGACGGATTGGATCGAGTTCACCTGCTTCAGGGTGGGGAAAAATGGCAAGAATTTGTGAACACGGTGACGAATATTTGGTGTCCATAATATGCAGACAATATGTTCAGTAGCTGAGAAACCCTTATCTATTAGCTACAAGCTTTTACTTTGTTAGATTTAAAAAGGAAAACTCGCAAATCCGCCCTCCATGTTTTTTGTTGTTTTCTCTCGTTACACCACGCAACAGCGAAACCCCAAAGCAGTTCAGTTGGCACACCTGCAACAAGCCACACAGACAGTCCGTACCGACACAGAGAACACCCAATGCCTGACTACAGAGCCATTGCTGGAATAAAACGTAAAAAATACACGCACGCACACAGTTCGCTGCATGTTTTTCTACATGGTTACGCCTTCCATTGTTACAGTTGATCAAAGGGACAAAAGAAAGACTTCAAATTTCTTGCCGCACATTTGGTAACAGTGATGGGACTCACAAATATGCACTAAGAACATGTGCTTGTGCAAGGAACGCATAAAACTTATACCGAACTTAGAATTCAGTTAACTGGGTTTTCTTAGGCACAAAATAGCGTAATGAAGGTAATATCGTACAAATATGAATACATAATAAAAAGAGAATGAAACATAAATTAAATGTAACAAAGATAGACACGGGAGTAGAAAAGAATAGGCGTTGAAGGAAAAATAAATTAAACAGAGGAGTGAGAGTGAAAATTAAAAAAACAAAATAAATTGTGCTCTTTTTGTAATTAAACTGCAGGAGAGAATTCTCTCATTATGCTGCGAAGAAAATACAGGATATGTAAGGCTCTGTGGAAACAATTGCTACAACAAGAAGAACAGTGATATATTTGGAGCCTCTAATGGGAACTGTCCGAAAACAGGGCCACCGGCACAAGCTGGGGACTTTGCACTGCTGTGCTGCGTGTCGGTACTGGTGATGGAGACACATCGACTTATGTCATGTCGTAGAGCACAGCAGGTCCCCGAGTTGGATAACCCACTGGCGAACTCGGTCTTCACGACGTTTATAGTAGTAAAAGGAACACAAAAGTCACGACTGAAACTAAATTTACGACCGACACACGCATAAAGCCCCCAAAAGTAACACTATGAAATAATATCACCCCCCCCCCTTCCCAAGTCTCAACCAAGGACCACCAACGTAATTTTCCTGTATTGTAGTAATAAAAATTAATGCTGTATATGGAAATAATTTAAGTGCCAGTCCGTACCGCGCAGTAAACACACTCCGTCTCTGTTATACAAACCAGTCAGTTAATGTTGTACAGGGAAATAATCGCTGTTTGTTCTGAGATCCACACAGAACACATAAATACTCTGTGTGGGCAGAACGCAGAACTGCTGAATGTTAAACTGGTGGTATATATAGTGACCACTGGGCTTTAGAGGGTTAACACATTAACGTGACCTATCTGATGTTCAGCGCTCCATCAGTACACTGAACACCCCATTACATTCGACATTACGAACTAACAGGGAAAATTGGAATGAATTTCACTGGTAATCCGAACGATGTTGAAATGTTTCTGCAGTTCAACATGCAGACCGACAGGTGAGCGCTGTTCAGGGAAACAGTGGCAGTTTGTTGTTCGAGTGACAGGGAATATGTACATACATACATAACAATTACATACATACATACATGCGTAATAATTACATACGTACATACACACATACACACACACATACCTGCACTCGTACACACGTCCATTCCAAACACACACTCCTGCCCCCTCTGTGTAACAGCTGTCGCTACACATAGCAATCAATAGGCTTTAAAAGGTTAATAATAATAATAATAATAATAATAATAATAATTTCACATCAGCATAAAATTTTAAATTCTTTATCCATTTTGGATACAATTTAATACATAAATGTGGACGGAATCACACTGAGTGATGATGAGTTTCATGAAAATAGGCAAAGTGAAAATCACTCTACTGAAGGCCATAAATAAATTTCAGTGCGTACTTTCCACATTTATTGTCCGAATTGTGTGAATTTCGGTATAAGAGATCTTCACATAATGTGCTGAACATTTTTCAATTCTGTGAAAATCGGCTAATGAAAGGCTGCACTTTGGTTATTGGTTTTAGGAAGTTAGTGTGTTTGTGCGTCGGGGCTGGGCAGAGCAGAAAGGCTGCTTTGTGACTGCCGTAAACTGTGCGCTAGGAGTGAGAGATTACGTCACACCAAGGTCGAACGTAATCGATAATAATCGGCAGTAACCGTGGTTACGATACAGCTTCTCTGCGAAGGGCCGAGGCTGAAGAAAGAGTTGAGCATCGTGTACACAACGTAAGATTGCTAAGCCATATGGCAGCAATCCGACAGCTAAAATTAATTATAGGTTTGTCCTAAGGGTACAGAATGTACAGACGTAACAGGCACTAGACAGCAGCAGCGGGCATGTTGCGTAAATCCTTAGTTCTTGTATGACGGGAATCGACTAGTTTTAGACGGGACGCCTCAGTCGGTACAGTGACTGTGCTATGGATTGAATGACTGGTAAATGGGGTTTCATTCTGGGCAAGGGAAGTTGCAAGGCTGTTGGTAGCGTCCGGATAGGCTGAATGCAAACTGCCCCGCCTGCTGTCAGATGGATATCAGCGGCGGGAGGTGGCTCTTACCGCGGCAGTGAACAAACCGGGGCTGGAACTCAGCAACACTGCGTAAGTCCTCTTTATACTCATATGTCTGAGCATAGGAGCAATAACAGTCTCTGTACCTCCTACTCTAATTGATAGCTTAAATTTATCATTTTCATTTCAGATTTTGTACCTTGGCAAGACTATATCACAGTCAAATAAGCAACACAAATACCAAGGATTATTCAACGCAGTAAGAATTTCTGTAGTCCTCTAAGTTATATTTAACATATTTCTGTGTCTCCATCCTAATAATTCTAACGCTTAACTTCAATTTTCAAATTTACCATAAAAAGAACGTCATAACCTACAAATCACAAATCTAACTCTACAGATACCTTATGATACTAATCCTTCAGCCAGTCAATATCCTCAAGAAAAGAAAACTCTGAACCATGTATCTACTGCACAAAATCTTAAAAACTAAGATTATACAACATAACCAAGTACTTTACACAAAATAGCCCTAATTTGGTACAACAGTGACCTTCAAAACAGCTGCAATACGTACAACTTCAAAATGTATACCAACAACATAACCGTTACACACTATTACCATTACTGTAACAACTATACTTCACTTCTTTTTACCCAGAACTTCATGTTTCTACTGTCCGGAGTACTTTGTGTGACCTGCGGATGGCCATGTTGGCCGAAACATGCCGTAAATACTAAATTCTGTGTACGATAAAAATGCAGTTGTGACAGGCGGATTACTTCAATACAGACTGAATTTCAATCCAGTAACCACGTAAAGCACGTGTGGAGCATTTCTCTGTTGCTACACGTGTCGCTACCTGTGCAGTGCTGCCCACCTGCACATGCCACCAGACTCACCACGTACCGACTCCATGCAGCAGTCTTGTTTGCGAAGCTAGCAGGTCGCTTTGTGTTAACTACATGCACATACGCGTGTAAATATCTGGAGGACACTGGCTGCTTCAACTCTCCGCCGTAACTTCGTGTTAATTCAAATATTTACACTTGGCGATAGACTAATTCGTTATGTTTAAGTTTTGCAATACAATCCGAACTTCGTTACGCTTGCAGGGATTCAGTGTCGTGCAGCTTTTGCGAGATGTCACTACGGTAGCGCGGAGGCAGGGCGCCACACCCCTTGCTGTTCGCACCAATCGGCTTACATACGACTAAGAAAATTCTCTTATGGAACGCCTCCTTCCCGATTACATCAGCACGTGTCACCATGTTACTCTGGGGCAAAATGTGTGTTTGTTAACCAGCAGATTGAACTCTTCCTTATTTTGTGGTAAAAAAAATACCGAAATTTGCGGACTCTGATCGGTTCGGTTTGGAAGCGTCGCAGTGCCTTCAGCTGCAGTACTGGGCACAGCAAGGCGTTCTTCAGGGACTGTTGACGCTTTAAGATTGAAACGGAAAGAAGACTCGAAACGTAGGAAAGCACTCGTCCAATGACGCAGCTCCACACCGCCGCATGAATCTCAAATCCGGTTTGCTTAACATCCACTTTCTTATAAGCCCAGGCAATTGGAAGTGCGGCGTATCAGCAGAATGTTCGCGCTTACTTAAGTGCCACGTGTTTACTCTCACAATATTGCTACTCTTGGTCCTTGCCAAACCTGCACTGCGGTAAGAAACATGCAGCAGGACGCGGTACAAATTGAAGGATGCCAGCCAGCACCAGGCAAACGGCAGCTTCGTCAACGACAAAACCTTAGGTGACCTTGGCACAGTAGAGCTCAGTAACCGCAATCATACACAAGGCAAAATAAAACCGACGTCCAAACTGACGCCAGCCTCGAAGTTGACTCCGGCTATTACCGTGAGGTAGTTTTTTTTTTTGGCACTGCGGCCCAACGCGGGACAGGGTCTCCTCATTCATGAGGTCACTAGATCACACACAACAACACACGACAGTCGATAGGACTCCTCTGGACGAGCGATCAGCTTGTCGCAGAGACTTCTACCTAACTACACATAGCAATCACAACAGACATACGCCCATGCCCCCGACGGGACTGAAACCCGCAATCTCGGAAGGCGAGCGGTCGCAGACCTGCGCCTTAGACCGCGCGGCCACTGGGAGTTACCGTGGGTTATGATACGAGGAAAATCAGACAGGCAGCACAGAGCGCGGAAACTATGCATCGGCTTAATGAAAGGAAGCGCAGAAGGGCTTACTGCATGCTGATAACAATGGCAATGTCGCGAAAGCATTGTTTAACGTCGCAGTGTAATGCCGCACTGCCTGTTCTATGTACATGTACCGGCTTTAACAGCCCGCACCGAGCAGTGTGTCAGGTAAGCTGGGGGGGTGGGGGGGGGTGACTGCTGCGAGCTACGCTAAGCGGTCAGTGTCTGGAGAATTACTAGCGCACTGCGGCGTCTGCAGGGAAGCGACGCCGTGTATGTTGGCACACAGCAACCAGCGCTGTTTGAAGCCTGCTGCCTTCTGCGGGTGTCTCTGTAATCCTTATGATAACTTACCAAAGACACGCCGCAAAATGCCAGAGTGCTGAGTTCTATCAAACTGCTGCTCTTGATTCCAGTTACGTACGGACAGCCCCCCGTGAAAATCCCGTATTATTATCCCTAACTTTTTCGGGGTTTAGTTTCCAAGCTTCCCCCCTCCACCGTGCTAAAAGCGAACAACTAAGCCCTACCAAAAATGTTTTATTATTTCTACTGTGTCTTTTCTTGGCACAAACATTGCCCTTGGAGCCCTTCTGTTTCCCTGTAACTCCTTCAACACCATGCTAGTTGAGTTGTCTAACAACTCTGACGCTTCTTTCCCCTGAAGGGCCCCAGTGATTTGCTTTTTCTCCCCTTAGTGCCGCGCGAATTTGCGAAACAGCGAAATTTGAACACGCGAAGAGCGAGGGATGAATGTGCCCGACAAACTACTAGGAGGTCTCCGCGTGCTTGGGTCACGTGACATTGAATAGCTTGCTCACAAGAGACCCTATCCTGAGCCAGATGAATCCACGCAACATCATCTCAGTTTCTTCCTTCTAACTTCCCGCGCACCAACAAACAGGATGCTTACTGTCATGTCATTACGTGATAAGAAGGTACATAAGGAGACAACCAGTTGATAATGCAAAATACAGAACCGCTCATGCAACTGGTACTGACATTAGACCGATTTTACATCTATTTAATAAAATATGTGCGTCTGTGTGTGTGTGTGTGTGTGTGTGTGTGTGTGTGTGTGTGTGTGTGTGCACGCGTGAGTGTGCGTGCATGCCGCTGGCAAGTGTAAGTCATTGCGGAATAGAAACAGGGGGTTGAAACTGTAGCAGTAGCTGGGGAAAATTATGGGATCCTTCGTGCCAGTGTAATAATCTGTACATATGGTGCACATAACGGTCTAACTACCAGGCGTCCGGGATTGAAGGAGAAACAGTGGAGTAGTGAGTACAACAGAGCGCTGATAGATGGCAGCACTGCGACAGCCAAGATCAAAGCTTCGTTTGCTATAAGAATACAGTAGGGGCTCAATAGAGTGGCCGATTGGTAGCACGTCGCGACAATAAACGGCAGTAAATGGCATTAATCGATAATAATCGATATCGACTGACAGTAATAAGTCAGTCTTGGAGTGGTACGTGTGATAATAGTCGGCAGCAACTGACTTGCTTTTAAACAGATGCAGATTTTATACACGTTGTAACTGTATGTTGGTGCTAACCTGTCTGCAGACCGGTCACGTGGCCAGTGTTTGGTACTGTCCTGTGTGCAGACCGGGCACGTGACCAATGTTTGGTAGTCCTCTGTCTCACGTTACATTGTACCAAATAATGACGTAATGTACGGAAGTAACACTGAATTTCCTGTCTTCATATGCTAACAAGTTACTTGCATGGTATTATAACACTTCGACCATCACATTCCACCTGTAACACATGCATCACAACAGTATGCACATTTAGTCTCGTCCCCAGACGCTCATTTATTCTATAGATCACTCTTACTTACATATCACCTTTCCAAAAGCACATTCTACTTCCTGACTTTACAGCAAATGTAAAGCTGAATTCTTTATTCGAACTTCAGTATTACCAACTGCTGAACTTATAGCAAAAGAAAGACAAGCTACGTACAATTGTGCACAAAGAGCACCAGCAAAACGAGCAGGTCGTAAGGCAATGGAAAGGGTGGATAACTCTAAAGCATGATAAGGTTTCGAGCAGAGCTAATGGAAGGCAGTAGAAGAAACAACATAACAGAGGGCGCAAGGTGAACTGAAACTTGTAATTAGACTGCAGTGTGTCAATATCTGAAACCGAGCGGCGATGTTTGAACGGAAGCTTGCACAGGGGTGAACAAAGACGCCGGCATATTTAAATACAACAGACGTAGCACAAACGAGACACGCCAAGACACAATCAACCATCTACAAACGCTGAACTCCACGAAGCAGTAGACGGAAATTAGCGAGGCCTTCTTGAACTTCAAAATATGCAAACACAATAAAATACGGTATGGTATTTCTTTATAAAAGTTGCCCAGCAAGCTGAAGTTTCATGAAAATTGGTTCAGTGACGTCACGTTTCACGCTATATAACGCCAAAAAATTATTTCCTTACCCACACTTCCCATATTTCCTCATCGATTTCGGCAAAATTCGATAACAGAAAAATGTTCACATAATTTCCTTGAGCATTTCCGAATTTCATGAAAATCGGTGAGGGAGAAGTCTTGCTTTGCTTGCAGACGTAAATGGAAATTCTGTCCCTATTTTCGACACCATCCAGCCAACTTGGTAAAATTCGACATGGGACAGGGCCACAAATGTGCACCGAGTCTTTGTGAGTTTCATGAAAATCCGCACAGTGAAAAGTATGACTAACCTCAATACGTCAGTCCGTGTTTTCACACACACTCTCCGGTTTGGGTGAACGTCAGTGCAGTAAATCTGTAAATAATGCCACAACGTGTCGGGGAAGTTTCGCAAAAAAGACGCGCAGTAAAGGTGCTGCCAACCCTACAGACTTGGAAAGAACTGCACTTACGCTTGTGCCGTGAAACCGCGAGACATATTGAACGTAACGAACGCCTTGAGAAAGTCTGAGTTATTTCATGCACAACACTGATACATGTGTATTTATTGTACACGTGCGTGTTCAAGTTTTCACAACAAAGATCACGCTTAAAATACTGCGAACTGCAAATAAGCAAGTAACACGAGGCCACAGGGAAAGCTGAATTACAAAATCTTCCCTTCTAAGTACAAACATCCTAACACAGCTGCTCACTGCGTGCTGAGGCTTCAGGACACTGGCAAGGAATGACAGCTTGCCTACTTGCGGCTGGACACACTCAGGGTTACGGCTGCACAATTCAGGGAAATCACCGCTGTTTGTTCTCAGATTCACACAAAACACATACATACACTGTGAGGGTAGAACGCGGAATTGTTGGATGTTAAACCGGTGATACACACAGTATAGTGACCACTGGCGGTACATATAGTGACCACTGGGCTGTAGAGCCCAGAATGGACAAACGATCCTCGGAGAAATGAGACTAACGTTCAGACGTTCAGTTGGTAACATTCTTAAAAAAAAATATCTTAACCTTTTGAAGCCTAATGTCAACTATAGTGGTCGTACCGCACCGCTAACCTCTAAATTTTTATTTTATATATTTATTCAACAAATATAGATACTGAATATTTTTAAGATGGTATATACTCTCCGTTTTTTTCCCTTCAAAATGCAGTTTGTTTCATAATTCTAACGTATTTGGTTCCTGTATTATTCACATTTTATATACAGGGTGCGCTAAAATTAAAAAAATTATTCCGGCGCCAAAAGGTTAAATACTTTGAATACGTTGCGTTTTGTACACGTGTTGCAAGAAACCCCGCTAAATCTGATAGTATGTGTGTTTGTGTGTTATTTCGGAGTACGTAATATATATATGCATATATAAATATATATCAACACATAAAAGTCGCAAGAATTTCAGGTTGTACTCCAGTGCAGACTGTTCGCACATTGTCATGATTGCGCCATCTGTACACAACAGCTCAACTTTCCAAACACATTAACTAAATGTACAGGAAATAGACCAGACCAAAATTTCGCTCACAACAAAACTTGCTGCAAAGTTTCTCTGCTCAAAACTTCAGCAGACTGCTGTATCCCGCAGCTACAACTACAGCTTGGCTGTGTCAGCCTCTGTAATTGTTCTGTCTTGCGGCGGCGTGGAAGAGTCAATTTGAAGTAAATATGCATGTAAAAGTCGGGATGCTACTTCTCAGTAAACACACTACTGCTTACTACGAAGATGGTCCGGTTACGCTTTTCAAGGAAGTAATTGCTGGCTGTTTGCTGTGCGTCACAGGAAACAACATGGCGTGGAGAAAAAGAGCGTTCCTACACGTTGCGTGCTAAGCACGGGCAGATAATGTCGTGAAAACGAAAAGTTTATCTAAATTTTATACAAAGACCCAGTCCGTACCGCGCAGTAAACACATTCCGTCTCAATTATACAAACCAGTCAATTAAGGCTGTGTAGGGAAATAATCGCTGTTTGTTCTCAGATCTACACAAAACACATAAATACACTGTGTGGGCAGAACGTAGAATTCTTTAACGTTAACCTTGGTGCTACAGTCTGTAACTACAGTCCACAGAGGGCTAAAGCCTGAAACAGTCAATGTAGACACCCCTCGCTGTTCTAGCGAAAGACCGTTGCGAAGTTTAATACATCTGTATAAGTTGCTTGAGCGTGTAATTGGTTTCACATTGTCCTTCCACTTGAAAGGTCATAGCATCGAATCTTCGATTAGTTTCCCGTGGAGGGCAGTATCTTTCATATTGATACTGAGAACTGATATGTTGGCTGAAGGAACTCGGACGGACCGTAATGACTGCCGGTACAGACGGACTTTGTGAACCATTTTGAAGAGGCAGTCCAATACGAGGAGACATGCAGTGCAGGTGGGCAGATGGAAACAGTTTGAATGGAAGGAATGGACCAACTGAAAGGCCTGCCCATAGATGTGCAGAAAATATTAATATGGATCTCAAATGGGATGTGACGTCACTGCATTGATTCATACGGCTCTCGGTGCAGACAAACAGCGGGACTGTACAAACACTGCAACATTTTTGGAGTTTCGTAGAGACGGGGGATTTCTTGACCTGTTAACTGACAGTTTATGAACAAAACTGCTTACTGTATGTGAGCCGTAGCATATGTAATTTCTGTACGGACTTTCCCATAGAATCAACAGGAAATCCCAATAACATGCATATAAAGAAAATTTGTTATCAACTGTGGAATTAAGCATCACGTCTTCAAGACGTATTGGAGTGGGGGGGGTGGAGGTGAAAGAGCAGCTCCATACATTCTTAACGTCTGCAGTAGACAAGGTGTGTTGTTTAGCTGCACTTCTCTGTCGCAATAAACTGTCTATATTCACCGTACAGTGACTGCGAAGACCCCAGAGCATGGACAGCTGGCGGCAATAGCACGCCGACTTCTACTCTGGCCAACTGGTCAGGTCTGACCCGCCGAACATCCTACCTGCTTCTTGCCATGCACGCTGAAGGCCTGTATGTATTCCAGGTCTTGCCAAGTACAGTTAAGTCGCTAACAAGAGTCCCAGCAAGCAACAGACACTGACGTCAGCTATACAGCTTCGTTATGAAGCAAGCTACCCGCTTGCTTATTAAGGACCGTGAGGTTTCCATGACGATGGAACTCAATATCGCACACTCTGCAACCGAGCTGCTGTCATGCAGATTCAGCTGAAAGTAACTTAGCACACAACAAAAGCGGGGCTCTGCCGTGCTGCTGTGACCTTCACATGGCAGGCCTGTCAGTTCTTCAGCAGTGGCTGCAGGTGGCACACAGTGTCGTGACGTGACTTCACTCACATCAGCAGTTTCGTTTGCACCACTCAGTGAACGCGCTGCATCTCAGTTATAAAGCTACTTGGTTAGTGTTGCAGAGGAATATACAGCAGACACCCATTTCTTATCTGGGGTTGGCGCATCGGTGCTTCGTATATTGGCGGAAGAATTACGCTCTCCGGTTTGCGACGCGATCGACTTGAGAACGTGATATCGTCGGTGAGCGCCACAGTTCGTGCACGAGTCGATGTTGTGACCAGTGCTTTCGTTGTTGTTGTCGTCCAGCTACTGCTACTGTGTGCTGCGCTGTATTTGGGTGGTCGGACCGTATTGACATTCAGCTTAATGAAAACGAGTGCAGTTGATATTGCAGGTGGAGTTCGATGAACTGACTTCCTCTTTTTGTGTCGTTAACATCTGGTGTCAAGTGCCTTGTTTGAATGTGTGTGTGTGCGTGTCAGGTCGTTCGACTTAAGACAACGGACTGCTGGCCTGGTCATCAGCGAGGAACCTTTTCGTAGGTTTGGGATAGCCTGTACTGTGGCAACTGAGCCGTACAGGCTCTGCCTAGAGCAACGACCTTGCCCTTGGCAAGGCAGAACTGGTTATTTCCTCCCCCGTTCCCTTTTCCCAGGCTATCAATCACGGGCAATTGGTCGCCCTCGCGGAAGAGAAAGGTGAGGACTTTTTTTTTTAAGCTTTCGTTATGGGACGTTTCTTTGAAGCATTTCACTTGGCTTCAACTCACCGGGACAACAAGTCTTCTTCTTCTTCGGGCCGCCAGACAGCAGGAGCTGCGTCTGATCATTCCGTAAGGGCTACGTAGACGTGCGGGATATGTAAACAGGTAACATTTGTTCTTGGCCACCTTGTTTCCAAAACGACATGTCGTGTTTTTTTGAGTCAGAACATATCCCGAGGTCTACGTAGCGCCTCACGTTGAACAGGGGGTTGGTGTACCTAACCGCCCCGTAGGGTTTAGTTTTACGTTTTGTGTTTGTGACGCGCAAGGCTATGTCATGCCATTGTATTGGAGCTTATGTATGTTGTGTTTTGGCACACTGATTGTAGTGGCTGGCCGATCGTGTTACTTGTTGTACTGTTAGGTTTTCTTTGTTTTGGACCGGCGAATGTAGAGTGTTTTGTGCTAAATCTACCTGAGCGTTCCTTGTACTGTGAGTAATTGTACTGTTGTATTGTACGCTGCTCCCCCCGTGGCAGACTGACGCCGGATCTAAGAATCATGTAAGATTGTGTGTGCAACGTATGTTACGATCGGCCTAGCCGGAGTTCCATGTTCAATTTGAAGGTTACTATCTTTTGTTTCATGTGGTTAATTCACCTTTTGCATATTTTGTTTGCTGACAAGTCAATTATATTTTCACTTGCTAAATGACCCCTGTCTTTTCCATTACACATACTGACCATCTACCACAAGACCCCCACTAGTCAGGATTCGATCGCTCAAAGGGCCGAGGACGAAATTAGTGCCAGCCCTCGGGTCGATACACGCCAGGACCTTGTCGGTCGGTGGAAGGCCCGCCCCCGAGGGCTCACAACCCTCGTGCCTCGCGGTCGCGCTTTCATAGCCGTGCGAGATGTATGGCAAGGCTTAATTCTGCAGCAGATCTCCAAGAGTGTGGCAAGCAATAAATTGTTTCCACTGACTGTCGCAGCTGCGCAGTCTTGTATCTTGTAGACATTGCTTCCATATTCAGGACTAAAATCACGACTACGTTGAAGATCAAGATCGTCGAAGTCGCTTGTGCCCTAATATGGAGGTAGCACGTTCATGCAAAGTGCCCACTTGCCACAACTCACAATAAAATTCCGTCTGATTGTGTCGTGCTGGGATCAGCCACACTGACCGAGCAGGAGGGAAATACGGATTGTAGTGACGTCACATCCATGTGCCACTGTATGACCGTCTAAGTGATCTCAAGACCAGTTGACAGGTTATTTTTGTGTTCGATTAGCAGCGAATTAGATGCGACTGGTATGTAAAATACAAAAATACGAATGGAATAGACAGCTTATAAGATTGTGGAATGGATGGGAGGATAATATTAAAATGAGCCACGAAGAATTCTGGTTTGATAGCATGGTTCAGGATATGGACCACAGAGCATGGTGTATGGTACATAGTACCGAACCTTCTGTTTCAGTACAAGGTGGAGAGTTGCTTGGCGACTGTCAGCTCCTGCACTGCATGCAATGTGACAGCAGCCACCCAACTCCGTCCTTCTTCAAACTATAACTTTCTCCGCCACTCAAGCAACTCCCCCACTTCATTACCATGCTCACCAGATCCCCGCCACTTGTCCCTATCCTGAGCCAGACTAATCCACTCCACGCCATCACATTCTACTCGTATTTCTTTACAGTCTACGTTAATATTATCCTCCCGTGTAATCTAGGTTTTGTTAAGTGGTGTCTTCCTTCAGGTACCAACCAAAACCCTGCAAGCAATTTTCTTCTCCCACCCTCCTTGATATGACATCACTGCCGTGCAAATCGGCAGCTTCCCACGTGAACGCAGTGTGTACCGCACCGTATGCGCGTATTTATTGGCATCTGTCATTGTGCGTGTGTGTGTGTCCCCAGAATTGCACTCTGGTTGCGTCTTATCACGCCGTGGGCATGTCGTCTGTCTGTCCGTCTGACAGTATCTCCATTGTTCGTCAGTTAATCAGCAGCACAGCTGCACTGCGTTGTGCCGTCCGAGGATCAATGCCGGGCCGGTCTCCTCTCTTCCCTTCTATTCACTTATATTCACTTCTCTTCACTTCTCGTCTCCCGTGAGGTATTCCAACGCCATTCCCTGTCTCTCTTCAACTCAGTCCAGTCTACGCAATTAATTAAGCTATCTCTAATGCTGTTTATCAACACGTCATCCACCTCTTGACACTTCTATTCAGGCGCGTTCGCAAGGACAATAGCCTCGTCGTGTCCGTCCGTCTGTCCGCCTGCGCGGAACAGCGCGCTTCCAACCTGACGACATTTCAAGCAATTTCACTTTAGGGATCTTGAATGAAATTTGTTGACACCTTGCAGTTTTGGTTACAGCCGGACACTGCCAGACAGCTGACTGGAAACCTGCGTACGGTTACGTAATTTGGTATTGACAAGACAGACTGGACCGAGTGCTTAGCAAGATATGCAGTGACAGCAGGAGGAGTACCGGGAGGTTTGGGAGAGTTTGGTATGAGGACCGTCACTACTGGTACTGTCCACAAAATATTATGGAGTATGAGATGGGCACGGCATATGGCATGCATCGGGGACAGGAGAGAATCATACAGGGTTTTGGTGGGGAAGCCTGAAAGAAAGAGGCCACTTGAAAGACCTGGATATATACTAGATGACAATATTAAAATGGATCTTAAGAAAACTGAATACAAGGGCGTGGAATGGATTAATGTGGTTAAGGATGGGGCAGAGTGGCGGCTGTTGTGAATATTCGGACTGCATAAAACGCGCGGAATTTTTTAAAACCTTGAAAACTTTTAGTGTCTCTAAAAGACTCTGTTCCAGGGAAGTTTTAGCTATCCAAAGGAGACGGCGCACTGTGAGATACCGGCGGGTGCCTCAGAAGAATTCCGCCATTTGAACCCCCCCACACGCACGTCACGTCCGCTACGTCCATCTTGTTACCTTGTTTTGTGGCCTGATGCAAGGTGGCTGAAAGACAGCGAGCTGCAGTCAGGAACTGCTCACATCAGTCTGTCGTTCTGTGGCGGAACTGCGGGACGTGCATTCTGCATGTGGCAGTAGACAGGCAAATTGTATTGAATTACAATTAGAGCTCTCTTGTACGGGTGTGAAAATCGGTCTCTTACATAAAAGAAAGAAGGAGCGAGGCTCGGGGCATTCGAGAATAGGGTGCTGAGAGAGATATTTGGGTCTGAGAAGGAGGAAATGAGAGAGGGACTGGAGACAATTACACAATGAGGAGCTTCGTGATTTGTGCTGCTCACCAGATATTGTTCGGGTGATCAGATGAAGAGGAGTGAGGCAGATGGGGCGGTGACAATTACGGGGAGGAGACAACTGCGTGCGGAATTTTGGTGGGGAAACGTGAGGAAGACCTGGGTGTCAATGGAAGGATAATATTAAAATTGGACCTCAAACGGAATGGGAGAGCCTCACATCGACTGGGTTAACATGGGTCAGGCTAGACAAAATTGGCCTGCTGTTGTGAATACGGTAATGAATCTTCGGTCTCCATAAAAGTCAGTGAATCGCTTGACTAGCTGAGAAACTGTCAGATTCCCAAGGAAGACCACAGAACCCTAAATGTCCCACGCTTGCAGCTGTTTTCTACTGACGGTGACATCACAACAATAACTGTCTCCCTGCTGCAAAGTCTGTACTGCTGTTCCATTGTCATAGTCATCAAAAATCAAATATTTGTGAGATAAAGAATTCCAGTCTTGGTAAGATCACGACAGCAGGACGTGTGGCTTTGTAGTTTGGCAACGATCTAACAAAGCACGTGGTGCCACGTGCCAGACCATGACCTGGGATGCAGAAGTTTCTTTCGGTGGTGCGCAGATGTCAGCGCCCTTCGTCCCCCTGACATGTTCCCGACGGCGGTTTAGCTATACAGTCACAATCATTTACTGGATTGCCTTATACACGTATCTGACTCAGCCATTTCAAATATTTGAGCACAGAAAATCAAATTCCTCATTTCAAATATTCATTTTGCCTCCAAATTTGCTGCCCTTTCGACTCTGCTGCCAGGCACGGTAGCACAACTCGCCCCCCCCCCCCCCCCCCCCACCCCCCCCCCCCCCACGTTACCCCCAACCGCCCCCCCCAC
>Ga0131853_10010794_pt1 | contig 16697 bp, 16 predicted proteins | sample TergutLab28metaG_FD_92764 | JGI IMG/M metagenome (GOLD analysis project Ga0131853, IMG submission 92764) | Labiotermes labralis P1 segment gut microbial communities from Petit-Saut dam, French Guiana - Lab288 P1 (version 2) (version 2) | ecosystem: Host-associated > Arthropoda: Insects >...
CTCAATAGTAACTGTAGAGAAAAGTGTGGGATTGTGAGTCAATACATATAATTATTTTCATTTAAAAGGTTTATATATGAGAGCGGATGTGGGGGGGGGGGGAGGGGGCAAGAACAGAGCTAGGAACTTGAGATTTTAGATGAAACAGGTTTGAAGTTTCTGGCATTTATGTATGAAGTCATACCTATTTCTGACAGATAGCACCACTGCAGCATGGCCTCACAGTGGGCTGACCAGTGATGGTCATTATGAACAACCTGCTGTGATACGGTGCCTTGTTACCGTTATATCATCAGTGAGAAACGCCCCCCATTATCTTTCCAGTGCTCGTAGCAGTGCTGCAGTCAACAGAAGTACTGTTGGTCACTGGGCAAAAAGAGTGATGGCTTCTGAAACAGGAAGAGCAGAGGTGCATAATTTGCCTTGCTCAGGCCATTCTGTCATAGCTGTTAGTCCTGAAATGCTGCCACATGTTGATGCCATTGTTCATGAGGATTGAAACATCATTCAAGATCTGGATATTCTAAGACGTGCATAAGATGGGTTCCTCGCAGCCTTATATTTGAACACAAAACTGAGAGAAAAGCCATTTCTTTTGAGTTGTTGGTATGTTTTGACATTGAGGGAGAGACCTTCTTCTCCCAGATTTTTACAGGAGATGAAACTTGGGTCCATCATTATGAACCAGAGAGAAAAGAAAAGCAATCCATGGAATGGCACCAATCTTGATCTCCCTGGCAGAAAACAATTTTAAAAGTTTCCATCAGTGGGCAAGGACACCATCACTCTCTTCTGGAACTGTGAAGGAGCAGTTCTTGTGAATGCAGTGCTGATAGGGGATACAGTCAACTGTGATGCCTGCATCAGGACATTGACAGAATACAGGAAGCATTTCATACAAGCTCAGTTTCACAAGAATCCAACGGAAATCTTGCTTATCATGACAGTGCAAGGCTGCAAACAAGTTTGGATACTTGGGAAGCCGGCACAAAATTTGGTTGGACAGTGTAACCCCCTCCACCCTACAGCCCTGATCTAGCATCCTCAGATTTCCACCTGTTGGTAGCCTTGCAGTGTAGTTCAAAGTTTGAGGCTGCTGATGATGTGATTCACACGTCGAGAACTTGGTTACATCAGCAGGACAAGGCACAGTACCAACACAGGATACACACACTTCTTGCCTGTTGGAGCAAGGCTGTAGAAGGAACAGAGACTTAGTTTAAAAATATGATATGGAGTTGAACCTTGACTCTTTCTAATGTGTAATTTTCATGATTTAGGAATAATTATTGACTGAGACAAACGTAAGGGGCCTTACTTACTGGGCATATTTCGTAGTGTTGTGTGAATTGTACTGTTAATTTTGTTTGGTTCAGTTTTTTTTCTCTCTCTCTACAGACTCCATGGTTAGAGTATGTGGACTATATGAAGGTGAGAGGTGAGCAACAGGCAGCAGCTCAACAGTGGGAGGTTATGCTGTTTAGGACTGAAGGTCACAGGGTGAAACTTCCAGTGTTGCCAAATCCTGAGTACACCATTGGACCTAATGAGAGGATTTTGAAACGGTCAGTCTTATTGTGAAGCTGCTATCAAAGAATATTCTTCAAAGTTTGGCGATACAAGGTGCTGGTTATGTCACCGCCACCCATCACTGGACCACACATGTGGGCAGTCAGCTTAGTGGGCTGCATTGATACAGTAAATGGGCCAACAGGAAGTGGCAGTCCTTCATTGTCAGATAAATAATAATCCTGTAGTTTTCAATAAGAATCAATGAGGATTACAGTTTCTGTATTAAGTAACTTTTGTCTTTTGCAATGCATATAGTTAGTTGTTTACTGGCAGTGTTGCCATGTGTTGTATTAACTGTGCAACTTGTTTTGTGTCTCTTTGTTCAGTAGTTGCTTGTCTGTGTAACCTTTTCTTGGACTAATTTATTTCTGTCCAGGAAGACTTTTACCTAATGCATATGAGTTCATAGATAAAAATCATTCAAAATTTCATGTGCTGTTCAGTGTGGTGTGATGATGTGTGTTTTAGTTTGCAGTCATATGACTCACCTGTGCCTGCTCCACCACTGAGGACTGTGAAGCCAATGGTGCCTCCAGTCACAAATGAAATGCTGTGTAAGAGGGGTGCCTTACTTGATGCTCTTAAGGCTCCATTCAGTGCTGTGCAGGAGTATGCTCAGTAAGTTGACTGTGTAGCCATTAGCAAGTATTGTGGCCAGACCTTGGACTGTTCAAGTTACAACACACGTATGATACTTCATCCCAGCACAGTTCTTCAAGCTGCACATTGTCATTGCAATTTTTGGTGCAGAGCAGATTGCACAGTAAATTGTGTAACTACTGCTTTAAACTTGGGACTTCAAAAAAATTGTGATTTTTACGAAGGGATCTGTTGTTTGTTGGTGCATGAATTGTTGATTATTTTATTTATAAGTGCTTATTATGTTGAATCTGGGAGCATGCTGCTGGTGGCGCAGTTGGTTGAGGCACTGTGCTACAGATTGGGAGATTGTGGGGTTTGATTCCCAATGGTGTCAGTGGAATTTTTCATTGACATAGTCCTTTTGACATCACTGTGGCCCTGGGGTCAACTCAGCCTCTAACAGAAATGAGTACCATAATATTTTCTGGGGGTAAAGACGGCCAGTGTGTAGGACTGACAACCCTACCATCTTCATGTGCCGACTGTCTTGAAATCTGGGAGCCTCAACCTCCTGGAACCTTCAGGGCCTGTACAGGGATTGCTATGCCACTTTGTATTAGATTGAATCTTTTTGCATTTACTTGCATTATTTTTGTGCTGTTTGTCTTGACTGTTTATAAAAAAATTAAGCACTGTGTGACTATATAAGGTGCCAGAAGGTTTTGTCTTTGTCTCTGCATTGCAGGGAAGTGCAGCCAACTGTACAGTTTATGATCTCACACTCCTTACATGAAGCTGGTACGTTTATAAATAGGCCTATGTTGTTTTTCTGCTGTCAGCTGCAATATGTAATGAAAGAAACTTTCCTCTTGAGCCTGTGAGTTTGGAAGCTGATCTTTCTGTTATGAGTGTCAACATGCTTGTTATGCATTTTTCCCAGAGACAGATGATTGTGAGTGCTGAAGAATGTTGGCCTGCTGGACATGTATGTGCCTGCTTGTACACAACTGCTGAATGTCCCGCAGTCAGCAGTTGCACCATGTTCTCTGTTTGTCAGTTATTCAGTTCCCTGTTACGGACAGATTTAACAAATGTGGAAATGTGACAGGAAATGTGTATGCCCAATTGTTAATCTTTCTTTGATAAAGGAAATATGTGACATTTGGTATTTACAATGAAGGCATTTTGTGTAGAGTGTTTGTAAAGTGATTCATTTCAGAGAAGTAATGAAGTTTTGTGCACTTTGTGTTGCAGAATCTATTCCCTACGTGTATCTGAGCACTCAGCTTTAGATTGCAGCTTTCTGGAGTTGGTACCACTGCTGTACCGTGATGTTGAATTGGAGGTAGTGCTCCATGCAGCCTGTGATAGTGAGCCTCATATCTGGCGAGGAAATGTGACAAACTGTGCTGGTCCGGCAGCTATACGATTGAAGGTAGGCCAGTGACTCTGTCATGTAAGGCTTGCCACAGGTCCAGAGAGAGACTGGTTGGAGGTGATTTTAAGCTAAAAGTAAATGTGTTTGTTAGTGTCAATAGTAAGTGTCATTAGTTACAAGGCTGAACAAGATTGTATTTATTCAGATACCCACTCTGAGATGTTGGTAGGAAATTGTATGTGAGGATGGTCAGTTTTGAGTGCAACATGTGGAATGTTTTGTGAGTGAATACAGTTTTGTTACAAATTCTGCATGTAAATTGATAGTCCTAATTTGTGATATTGTTAACTGTGTGTATTATTCTGTATAACAGTATCTGTGCAGGGTAGACTCACACTGGTTAGCCGTGGTGTTCACATAGATCTGTGCTCAGTTCATAAAACTTTGCTGTATAAACCCTGACTCATTTCCAAATTTAAGTTCCATAATTTTCTTTTTATGTTTCCACTGTCAGACAGTCTGCAATCTTTCTCGCTCAGAACAAATTTTTGTGCACTGAAATAAGTCAAAACCATTTCCTCCTCCTCTGCACCAATACCTTCCATTTTTCTTTCACTGATTGATTCATTTAATCCCGTTTCTGTGTTCTGAAATTATGAAACAAATCCTGCTCTCTGATTCCAGCCTCCTCAGTGGATACCACACAGTCACAGTGAAGGCTAGGCACTCCTCCTTTATCTCAGCTCTTCCATCATGCAAATATCCAACTGCATTCCTTTTAACTGCTAACAGAATGTTCCATTTATTTTTTTTAGGCATCTCCCCCCATTATCAACCCCCCCCCCCTTCCATTCGTATGATACACACATCAGCCTTACTTGTGCAACACACACTGTGTGTTCTGCACAGCTATTCCTCTTGCACTGCTTGACCCCGACAGTGATGGCACTACAATCCTTCAGAATGTTGTGACCTGCTTACCCAGTGACACATTCCAGTAGACTTGGGTCATTCTTACCTTCTGTTTAAATGTAGTGTCCAGCTAATTTGATTTTGTTCAATTGTATTACCATATTTTAAGCTCCCAGTAGATGTCTAAAATCTACTTTCAGGTCTCTTTTTGTAAGTCAGTTTTAAATCATGGCCAGCAAACTGTAACAAAGCAGATTTTACACTCCAGTATAAATGCAGGATAGATGAAGGTGATGGTAACAGTTCTGTTCATCTGTCATGAAGTACTCAGTGAGCCACATCGCCGTGTTGCATATCAGCTGTTAGTTCATTATAAGCAAAGAGTCAGAGTGTTCCTAAACATTGATACATATCACATCAGGTTGCTTCATTATAAGTGTGTGGAAGTGTTACTGTTTTTCAGTTGCTCTGTGCATCCATTTATGACCCTGCATTTAATTAAGTCTGCTGGTAATATAAAACCATGTTTTCCAACAGGTTTGTGAAGCACGAATAAATGAAGGAAATGAGCATCTCACTCGGCAGAATCGTGCAGAATATGAGAGCATGTTGGGTCATGCTATGCAGCCCCCACCCCAGAAAGTGTGTGCTAGCAGTGTTTACATTGAACACGTTATAACGTATGTACAGCCAGTTGTCACAGTCCATATTTTTGCTGACAACTATTGTTTCTCACTTCTTGCATGTCTTTCCCCACACATATGGGTGATAAACTGAATGGACTACCTTAACCCTTTGGCACCAAACGTAACACGCTGTGATGTTTATAGCCCCAAATGTTGACTACTGCCAATGGCAAGTTATGGCCACAGTTATGCAGCCCTTTAAATTGTGGGCTGCTGCAGTCTTCTGCAAAACTCGAGGCATTTAATTCTGGCAACAGAGGGATAATATGATAAATGAGTTGACAAGGAGTGGCAACCAATAGTTGTTCGGTAAATAATGTGCCTGTATATATACACTTTTTTGCAGTTTGTCATATTACTTACACTTAAACGTGTGTTTTAGGCTTTTAGAAACAGCATATGAGAGGCACAAATCAGTGAGGAACATGGACACAGCACTGCAACTTCATGATGTAGGCGTCACTCTGTTTTACCACATTATCATGCAGTACAATGATGAGACTGCATTTTACCCTCCATCCAAGCAGCTGCTTACAACATGCATTGAAACTCTTGGTCAAGTAAGTGTCTACAGTTGTCTAGAATATAAAATGTGGGAAGCTAAAGGAACAAACCTTCATTCGTAGTGAAAGATGTTGGGGCTCAGACAGACAGTTGATAAATTTGTGCATTTTGTGGTAGCCAAAGTTTAATTAACAATGTTTACAGGAGTTTGCCACTTGTCCCATCCTGAGCCAGATGAATCCACTCGGTCTAATTTCTTCAAGATTCATTTTAATATTATACTCATGTCTGTGCCTACATTTTCTCAGTGGTCTCTTTGTTTCGCGTTTCATAACCAGTACTCTGTATGCATTTCTCTTCTCCTGCATTTGTGCCACATGCCCTGCAAATCTCATCTTCTCCTGATAGTATTTAGAGATGAGTACAGATCACAGAGCTCCCCATTATGCGTTTTTCTCCACACTCTTGTTACTTTCTCCCTCTTAGGCCCAATCAGTTCTCTCATTATTCTGTTGTGTAACACCATAACACCCTCAGCCTGTGTTCTTTCATGAATGTGGCAGACCATGTGCCATGTCTATTTAAAGCTGGCAGAATTATTTTACTTTGCTGAAAATGCAGTATTATCTAGTCCCCCCTCCCCCCAGAATGTGACAGGTTGCATTTGGAATTTAGGGCAAAAGTCTTTTCTGCACTGGAAATGGAGGTATCAGTCCAGTTGGTGGCTTCGATCCTCCCTGCTCAGCTACAGAATGTATTTCATATCACATTTTGCAAAGATATTTAATGGATAGGTGCATGATTGCTGATCACAGGAGGTGCACAGTTTTAGGAAAACTGCTTCACTTTTGTAGGCAGGTTCACAAAATTGCAAAAAGCAGCTATTAGCTTTGTCATCTCTGTCCAGTGAACATCTCTGTGTCTGTCCATCTGTTTGTCCATTCACACAGAACAACTTGGCTCTCACTAGACAAATTTTCATGAAATTTAATATTTGGGAATTTTTAAAAAGTCTGTCAAGAAAATTTAAGTTTTTAAAATATCTCAGAAGAATAATGGGTACTTTACATGACCTGTATAGAGTTATGGTGATCTGTTGCTGAATTCTTCTTAGAATGAGAAGTGTTTCAGACTAATGTTGTAGAGAAAATCAAAACACACATTTTATGTGCAATAACTTTTTTTCCAAAAATCGTGTTGTTTGTGAAATGATGTGGAAAAATATGGTAGAACAAAACAGGTCACAGGTGTCAAATGATATGATGCTGGAAAGGTGGGATTTGCATGCTGGATAACCAAGGCAAGAATGTGACACACACACTGATAATGTTTCATACTTACTGCCTTTCTGCAGCAACAATTGTTACACAAATGTGCCTGAATATTTTGTTATGCTTATTCTGCCTGTCTTGTTAAATTGCCGTGTATTTAGTTAAAAGTTTGGAATAACATGTGTGAAGTAAAGTCTTTACTGTGCTGCATTGAAGACTAACAGGGAAAATAGTTGTAGCTGCACTCACTCTGTACCTTAGTCCCAGGTGGGGGTGGGCAGTCATTATCATGCCCTAGCCACTTAACCCTTCTCAGGGAGAGAGCCTATATTGTTCATTGAATAGAGGCTAGGTGGGCCCCAGAGCCATTCTGGGCTGTTTGGAAAAAAGATCTCTTACCTCTGCCAGGGATCAAACCTTTGATCATCCAGTCCGTAGCCTAGCCACTGTATTGACATTCTGCCAGCTAACGGTGTATGAAATACCGTAGTAAAGCAAATTACACACACCTGACTACATCAGGATGCACTGGTAAAGCGTTTCTGTGTGTTGATACTGCTCATTGCATTGTGTTCTTATTACTGCAGGTATTCATATGTGGAGATGAGAGTCAGTGCATGAGGTTACTGGGAACAATAATTCAGCACCCACATCTGGGTGGGGTTTTGGGCCCACACTTCACCCCTGCTGTTGCAAGCACATCAGCATTCCTTCAGATGTACAAGACTGTGGTGGAGACAGTGTACCAGCAGCCGGCTGAACTCAGTTTTGTTCTGTTGTCAAAGGTTTGTACATTACACGTGCAGTAATAAGAAAACCAGATAGAACGATGGTGGACACTGATATTTACTTAAACCCAAATGTACTGTCTTGAATAATTATTGATGTACTTAAACCCCAATCTTGGTGGGGGTGAGATTTCCCAGCTTTCCAAGCTGGCTCTGAGGCCCACCTGTGCCTCTTGCAGTACAATGGGTACAGCAGCCAGAGCATGTTGCTGACCGCCCACCTCATTTTAGTGGTGGGTAGTGAATGGGTTGAAGCTGTACCTGTGCCTGCATATGGATGTCACTGTGTAACTTCTGTTTTCATAAATGCGAAACATGAAGTGGTGTTTTCTGCAGTGTGCATTGTTAGACACAAAGCTAATATTCTTGACCTTGGTCAGCAGCAACCTGACTGCATTTCTGTGCTCGTCCTGTAATGTCACATGTATGTTTTAGCAGTGTGCCATTGCCACAACCCCAGCTGTATTCACTGTAATTAGCATATTTGTAATTGCAAATACCAAAGCTGTAAGAATGTTTATATGTGCTGATGGTGTGTGAAATCAGCATGTACCCCACTGGGCATTGTTAGACCTCTGGTTTCACAGGGGCTCCAGCTTTCTTGCAGTTTTTTGTACCTTCCTCCATACCTTCTGTCTGCAAACACTGACTGAATTACCATCTTATCTCTACAACCTTTGTATTCTGCTGTATTACAAAGACCAATTGTTCGGTTGATCAGAAAGTTGCTGTATTTGAAACATGTTACTGATTTAGAACATACAAGATGTTGAAGATTCAAGGGTTTTGGGATATTACATTATGTACATTGGTAAGTAGACAGGTTTCAGAGGAGCTTGTTGCCTGTGTCATTGGGGTAAATTTGGGCTTGTTTGAAGACAGATGCTCCTCGCTCCTCTGTAATGTCAGGAACTGTTTAACAACCTGCATGGCACCACATCCCAGAACACAGTACCACTGTGAGAACCTCAAACCTCACATGAAAGATTTCTGACTTTTTTTTACCAGTTTGATGTTGCGCGGTGGCTGGTGATTCGCAGACCTAGACTGAGCGAGAGATCACAGTTTATTGACCTTGTGGGGAAAGCACTTACTGCAGCAGGCCTGAACCCAGAAGAAGATAAGCTGATATTGCATGAGGTTTGTGTTTTTAATGTGCTGTGAGCAGTGAAACACTGGTCACTGCACAGACATGTAATGAAACACTGGTCACTTCACAGACATATAATGAAACACCGGTCACTTCCCAGACATATAATGAAACACTGGTCACTGCACAGACATATAAAGAAAATACCGATCACTTCACAGACATATAATGAAACACAGGTCACTTCACACATATAATGAAACACTGGTCACTTCACAGACATATAATGAAACACTGGTCACTGCACAGACATATAATGAAACACTGGTCACTGCACAGACATATATCCATTGTGAAACGCATCATCAGATCAGTTTAATGTATGTGGACATTTTAAAAATTTGGTGTCCACTTCAGTACTGACCTTACATTTCAAGATTGAATTTCTTTGCACAGGTATTTCGCAGACATATCTGCCAGTTGCTGCTGCACGACTTCCCTGAGCATTATGGTGAGGTACTTAACATGGTACTGCGAGGCAGTGTAACACAGAGTTTATCTCTGGACGTGTGGTTTGACGTCCTTAATGCCCTTATGTCAGGAGGGGGTGAAAATTTGGCTCGGCCTCGAAGACTGAGATCAGGTCAGACTCTGGCAAGACTGAAGGAAGAGGCTCGAATCTATGCCACTGAGCAGAAGATGCTGACATATCTGCAGGTAAGGATCCATAGCAGACAATCTTTGTTAAAAAGCTAATACCATGACCCAGTCCATCTTCACAGTCTGTAATGTTCAGAATAATACCTGTACAGAACATGTTCACCTTTGTGCATGTTCATAAGGTGGCCCACCATACTGCAAACAGTGAATTAAGAAGCAAATTTCGTCCTTATGTTTGTAGCAGTATGGTGGTTGTGAAGCTAATGAAGCACACCCTCGCTACTATGGAGCATGTTCATTCCTTTGTTATTAAAATCCTGTGACTTTTCCTTATCCTGAATCACATGCATGCAGTTCAGAACCTCCTACACAATATCTGTGAGTTCCATTCTAATAATACTGTCGAATCTTTTCCTAAGGCTGCCATGTGGTTTCATTCATTCGCACTGTATTCAGTCTGTGTAGTGTACTACAGTTCGATTGCCATATGTAGTTGATGGGCCACATTAATTCATTCTTTTACACACACGAATTTTCATAGATGATGGTTGTTGTCCCTTTGCATACTTCAGAACATTCTCTTCCCTGTGAGGCTATAAATATTTATGGGGCATTGCCTTCCTCTGGTTTGCAAATCTGTGATGTGGCAGACATGTACAGCAGTATTAGAACTGTAGTGTATGGCAGTATTAGAGCTGTAGTGTGCGGCAGTGTTAGAGCCATAGTGTGTGGCAGTATTCGAGCTGTAGTGCAGGGCAGGTTAGAGCTGTAATGTGCTGCACTATTAGTGCTGTAGTGTGCAACAGTATTAGAGCTGTAATGTACAGCAGTATTGGAGCTGTAGTGTGGTGTTATTACAGCTGTAGTGTGTGGCAGTGTTAGAGCTGTAAAGTGCAGCAGCATTACAGCTGTAATGTCAGCAGGAAGGCATTCCTGTATGTAGCTTCCTGTCCATATGTCTACAAAAATGCTTGATATTTCATTTCTCCTATTGTACAGTTACAGGAAACAGCATCCCTCATTGGTAGCCATTTCATGAAGGAACGGCTGCAGTATGGACTATATGGATTGTACCCGAAATACAGAGTGTACATAGAGCCAATCGTAGCGTTCCTTGGTATGGTGGGTCATGGACTGGTAGTCAGCACGCTGCAGCATGATCGAGGGACTCTTTCCAACAAGTGTGAGTTGTATTGCCTGGATGGTATATGCTTCCATTTAGATCACTGCTAGATACAGAGCCCATATTGTGTGTGAAAACTGTCATTTGTCACTTTCAGTTAGTACTGTATGACACATGGCTGGTTGGTTAGTGGAGTGGGGTATGTTAATAGTGTAAAATGAGCTGAAAGGAAGTGGCAGCCAGCAATCAGGTAAGATAATGACCATGTAGAAGGGGGGACCTAAAAATTTCCAGAATTGTTACAAAAGTTTACTTGAAATATTCATACAAGTTTGAAACTTTAGTTTCCTTCAAAGTACTCCCTCTGTGACTGAATGCAGTGATCCCAGCGCTGCTCCCACAGCTGCAAACATTGTCTACAGTCTTCAACAGAAATGCTGTCAAGGGCTGCCAGTGAGTCTTGAACCTCTGCAACGGTAGCAGAACTCTCCCCTTTCAAACCTACTTCATCCATGGGTACAAAAAAAAATCACAAGTAGCAAAGTCAGGTGAGTGGGGGGTGTAACACAACCACCATTTTGTTGTTAGCCAAACACTGCAGGATGCTCAAGGCTGTGTGGGCGGGGCATTGTCATGGTGCAAGAACCAGTCCCCACTCTGCCACTTTTTGGACATTTTCATCGCAGCTCTCATGCAGTCTTTTCAACACATTCAAGTAAAACTGCAAGTACAGCCTGGTGAAATTTTTCAACATTTTTTTAAGTTCTGTTTGTGGAAGGGCAGCCACAACGCAGCTGGTCTTCAGCAGACATTTCACCTCTTTAGAAACAACTGAACCACACGTACACTTGTGTTTTACCCACGGCTTTATCCTTAACCTTTAGACGCCTAACATCAACTATAGTTGACGTACCGCACCGCTAACCTCCAAAGTTGCATTTTATATATTTATTCAACAGATATAGGTACTGAATATTTTAAACATGGTGTATACTCTCCGTTTTTTTTTTTTCACTTCAAAATGCAGTTTGTTTCATAATTCATAATTTGGTTCCTGTATTATTCACATTTTATATACGGGGTGTGCTAAAATTAAAAAAAAAAATAATTCCAGTGCCAAAAGGTTAAAAGCTTCCTTTAGCAATGTGACAGTTTCAACCGCATTTTTTCCCACAAGGAAAGAAAATTTCACACACACAAGTTGTCTTTAAGATCAGCCATTGCAATTTTTCAAAAAAATTCCCAAACGCACTTGCAGACACTTAAAAAAAAATGCCAGAAATGATGACACGAAGCACACAGTGCAATGTCACTTGGCAAACTAGCTCAGAATATTGCTGTCTCGCCAAACCTAGCAGCAGAGTCCTGAACTACTTCTTGTTTGCGTGGGAGATTCAAATTCTGGAAATATTTGGTTCCCCCGTCATAGGTTCATGGCATCAAACATTTGTGGCATATACCTGTAAAGAAGGAATTTGTAATTCATATACAGCAGTCAGCGGTTTTGACAACCACAGTTTCAATTTGTATCCATATATCAATGATTCTGACAGTGGCATGTTACAATGAACATGACTGTTATTTAGAGCATTGTCCACCATGCTAAACTGATGCATCATTCACATTGAACATAAACAATAGCATGCCTCCTATGTAGAGGGGAAGGGAATGATACTCATGTACTTTTGAAGTGCAGGGAAATACAAAGATGGAGAGAGATACTTATAAATTGTAAGTGTTTAAACATACATGAGGAGATAGCGTGTAAGAAATTAATTACCCGCATGAAGACCATAGATTTGAGAATTCTAGGTAGACTGTTACAGAAGGTAAAATGTAAGTGGGGAAAACCCAATGAAGATAATAGCATGGAGAGTTGAATACCGTAATGAAAATGGTATGGATCATAAGGATTCAGGCAGTGGATGTGTATGGCTGGAAACATAGTGTGTACAGTTGAAGTCTTTGGGGAATATGTACTGGAGACTTAGCAAATGAATGTTACTTTTATACAGTATTTATAGGTGATTACAGTTCAATCAACTGCCATTGTAGCACATACTGACCCGTTCTTACTCTGACATGTTTCAATGGTATTTGGACAAACTTGACCAAAACATGTTGCAGTAAAAATTAGTTGTTATTTGTAACCATAGGTACGCAGTTTTAGCTGTTAGCAAGAGATAGTTTCAATCGTAGGATGATGATGAAAGGTCTGAGCAGTATTCTGTTGATAACAGATATTGTGATCAATTTCCAAAACATTGTCTCTGAAAGGTGCCCAAAATAGGACCTGTACATATGTGAGTTGAGGTTTTAGCAGAGGTATTGCTGAGGATTCCATCCTTATGGGATATGATGCTGAGTCAGCAGGTAATTGGATCCCATTGTTTCAAGGCAACATAGTTTCTTCTTATTCAGGGTTCAGAATGTTGAAGAAGCAGTGATTTTGGGATCTGATTATCCACTGACACAGTATCATGTCCCAGAAGAACAGAATCCTCATGCATGGCTGTATCCAGTTCTGCCAGTTATGGTGTTGTGTCTTGGTATCTGTGCATACTGTGCACTGACCTGCTGTTGCTATTTATTTAGGTTTTGCCATACTTCAGACAATTGAACACTTAACCTACAGTTGCAATTTGCTTAGGTCGTGCCACAGTTCAGGCAGTTGAACTCTCATGAATGTACTTTCACTGATCTGAAGTTGCAGTTTATTTAGACTGTGCCATAGTTCTGCCAGATGAACTCTGTCTTCCACTGTGAAGCCTTAGGTTCAAGACTGGGTGACTGTATTTGAAGTTGGTGGTGGACAGAGTGGCCATGGAGCAAGTTTTTTCCAAGTTTCTTAGATTTTCCCTTCCTAATTGTAGTTCTGCTATTGCTCCATACTTGCATATCACTGCCTCCTGAAATGTGCCATGGCCGCAACCGGGCGGAACATTGTTACAGCCTTGGCCATGGGAGGCTTTGTCACTGACTCAGCACATGGCTGGACACCAGAGCAGGGAAGTTAATTGTTGTATCCTACAATCATTTGTATTTGTGTCATGTGCTTGTGAATTGTTCTGTTAAGTACTTCACTCCTGTGACTTGCTTTAAGGCTCAACAGCCTTTTGATTTTAAACAATGAAATTAAAAGTAATCACTGTAATTACTTTAATAACTCATGCTCCATTATTTTTACAGGCATTTAAAAATTGTTAATTTTTTGATAAATGGTAATTATGCTTAGTAAAGGCCAGTGATGATATTGGAGTCCCTTTAGCATTATTTTACTGTACATAATTGCAGTTTTATGCGGTCCAGTTCTACAGGTTAGGTGTGAGTCTGCTGTATTTATAAATTTATAACAGAAGTGAAATGTATGGGAAGTAAGTCAAGGCATGTAGGTCACAATCACACCTGTTATCTAACTACTTTATGGACTAGAGTCCTTGAGAAGCTGGCAGGTGTTCAGTTGGCTAAGAAATATACTGCCTGTTATGGAGTCCATTGCAAACTTGTATGCACATGAATGAATCGTGCATTTCCATAAAAGACAGGAAGTGTCTTGGGTGGGGAACAAATGTTAGGTTCTGAAGCTGGATGCTGCTGCATGTTGCAGTGTGTGAGCAGTTGTGGCCAGTGCTGACCGAAATGTTCTCTCCATGGCTTACTCCGTACTGGACCAGCAACCTGAAGGAACCAACAGCTGCCTGGATACAACAGCTAACTGATGATCGTTCGGTGCTTCTCCCTTGGATTGCAGCTGATGGTCCACATGCTCACAGTGTGATGTGCATGTTTACAGAGTGTGTGCGATTCATCCTGGACACTTTGCCAGGTAATGTGGTATGTTGACAAGAGTGTGTGTGATTCATCGTGGACACTCTGACAGATAATGTGGTATGTTGGTACTGTCCTCTGAAAACCTCTTAAATTCTTTAGTGAATAAATTGAACGTGATTTATATTCAAAGATTCAACCCATACCATGCAGTGTACACTCTCTATCTGAGTTATAAAAACCAGCCAGTTAATTTGATGTGTGTTTGTCCATGCATCGTAGTAAAATCATAGAGAAGAAAACCGACTAGACGCTACTGAATGCTTTATTGCACTAAAATATGCTCAACATGTTTCAGGCACTTATATGCCCATCATCAGGAGCTTGAGACTATACTTGTGTTATTGCCACACATGGTGTGTAATGCCTTGGCTGCTGGTGGTCGGCTGTTAGGAGCAGAGCAGCAGGCTATGTGTCTGGGACTAGGGAAATTGTGCGACTGACTCTGTTAGTCGCACAATTTCCCTAGTCCCAGATACATAGCCTGCTGCCAAGGCATTACACACCATGTGCGGCAATAACACAAGTATAGTCTCGAGCTCCTGATGATGGGCATATAAGTGCCTGAAACATGCTGAGTAGATTTTAGTGCAATAAAGCATTCAGTAGCATCTAGTTGGTTTTCTTCTCTATGCTCAGTCAGTTAATACTGCACAGTTCAATAATCACTGTTTGTTCTGAGATCTATACAAAACACATAAATACAATGTATGGGCAGGACATAGAATTGTGCTGGTGGTATATAAATTAACAACTGTGTGGCTGTCTGTCTGTGTTTTTTTAAGTGTATCCAGTGCATTTGAATGCAGTTAGAAAGTTGAGGTCTACATTGTAATTGTCAGATGAATTTAAATTTGTAGAGCAGTGCACTGTAATTCAGTAGGTAAGGACCATTGTTTTGTGGGAATGCTATGAAGTGTCATGGATGGCCACTGTTAAGCTAGCCACAGGCCATGATCACCTCCAGGTGCACCTGCACAATACTGGCACTGACAGATCAAGTCATATTCACATGTGTGCAGCTGTCTTGCACATGAAAGTGTTCAGACACTAAAGGAGAAGCATCAGCAGCTAGTATCTGTGAGCATGGCACATGATGGCTGAGTGCTGTGTTGAGTGAAGAAGGAGACACATTGCAGTGAAACCTGCTGCTTACATCTTCAGGTTAGAACAGTAAGCCAGTAGTTGAAGGAAGAGGTATGAATATAAGACGTGAGTGAGGATGAGAATTTGTACTTAGTACTAACGTGGCTGGTGGCCAGACTTCTGAGTTGGTGGCAGCACTAACAGTGCTTCTTCTGTGTTCTTGAAGTGTTGATATATGGCAACACATTCCAGGCAATATGCAGCTTCTGTCATGCTGATTTCTGTTTATATCTAAATTGAAATCAGCTGATAAAATTAACTTCCCAGCATTTTATTAGATGAAAATTTGTTGAGCAGTTCTGCAGCTATTGGGAGATACAGACAGACAGCAGAGCTAATAAGCGCATTATATGAATTTCAGTTTTGAATATGCTGCAAGCAGAGTATAAACAAGGATGCTAATGAAACTTCTGTATCTTATGAAGATCTGTTTCAGGATGGTAAATTAAATGCTTCGTGTATCACTTCATACTGGGGACTGATTGCAATATTTTGGCATCTGTGTGTGCTGGACGCTTTTACAGCCTGCTGTGTGAGAGTATGTGCAAGTGGTGGGAGTGACTACACTAGCAGCATTAGTTTGTGTTGTATCACAGTACATCATTTTTATGCCCCTTATGCCTTCTATAGTATGCACTTTGATATAGTTTGTCCCAATTTACATCCATGGCCATAGATAGCACCATGCCGTATTATCATCATTGGCTCTACAGCTGTGGGTGGGCCTTGGCCTCCTCATGCCATATTACAGTGCAACTAAAATACAACATCAAACACAACCATTGTTAATAATTAAAAATTGTTACATTAACTGTAGCTAGTAGACTTAAGGTAACAAGTTTTATTTAATTTATGTAGTTTTAACTAACAAATGCACACAATTACCATTAGATTCACAATAATATTTTTAAAAACACTAAACTCCTACATGTTTCAGACCTTACTGGTTTCTCTAGGAAAATGTATGTAGTCAAACACAACTTAATCACTGAGGTGTATTTAATGACTATGTGCTATATGCATGCACGCACACGTGCATATAGCTAGCCCTTAAGTTCCCTAGACAACCTGATGATGGCCAATACAGGCCGAAACATGTAGTTGTTTCCATCACATAGTCATTAAATACACCTCAGTGATTAAGTTGTGTTTGACTA
>Ga0131853_10010795_pt1 | contig 16697 bp, 6 predicted proteins | sample TergutLab28metaG_FD_92764 | JGI IMG/M metagenome (GOLD analysis project Ga0131853, IMG submission 92764) | Labiotermes labralis P1 segment gut microbial communities from Petit-Saut dam, French Guiana - Lab288 P1 (version 2) (version 2) | ecosystem: Host-associated > Arthropoda: Insects >...
AGTAATAACTCCCTAGACCGGGTTACTAGCATTCCGCTAGGTAGTCCGGTGTGGTGTTGCTACCTTTTAGCCCCTGTACCTGCGTGTTCTGCAGCATTTCCTCTGTGGATGATGAACAGTTATACCGCTGAGCCTCGGTCCCCAGAGCCTCGTTAGCTGGGGTAGGTGAAGATGGGGTTTGAGTAGGAGAGCTTACTGATTGCACTTCATTACCCCTTGCAACCCGTGGCCTTCACAGTTACTGTAGATTTCACAGTTAAATTATTCGCGAACGAACGCAACGTACAGTCTTGATGTTTAGGCGCGTAACAGAACGAATACATACTCTAAGTTCGTCATGTCTACCTGTCTGTCCCCATCCACGACGCAGCTCTCACGGCAAGGATTTTCGTAAAATTTGACACTGGGGACATTTTTACTAAAATCTGTAGACACGTCCAAATTTTGGTTAATATCAGACAGATAAAACTTTACATGGAGGCACAAACACATTGTTACCACCGTTACATCTTGGTTACCAATATTACCGGCGTTCCTCTGGTCACTACGGTTAGCTTCGATACGAAGGTTATCAGTGTTCCTATGAAGGCCATGATTTCGTGCACGCGCAACAAGTTTCCACTCTACGGACATTTTCGAATTTGTTTCGTATATCCTTCGCGCAGGCCAATTGCGTCTAATCCATCCATTCCCTAGGTTCTTTAGTTTTCACGATCTGGGCCAAATATTCAAAGTCGCGATACTCTCCCTGTTACGTTATTATTATTATTATTATTAAATCACAGCGGTTTGTCTGTTTTTAAATTGTACGGGTCACTGATCAAGCACTTATTCATTTTCTGCTAAAAACTTTCTAACTCTATGGCATGTACTGCACTGCTTTCTGGATTATAAAATATAGAAAAGGGCTAAGATTATTATTATTATTATTATTATTATTATTATCATCATCATCATCATAATTATCATCATCATCTCTTTTATGCAGGGTATTTACACTTATATTCCTGAGACAAACTATGTCCCTAGGGAATACAGTGTTGCAACTATTCTGTTGTTACTATTCATGGTGCTTATATCTTTGGTTCCATTGTTTGAATCTATTGTATTTTTACATTAGTACTTTCCGAAGTATGTGTTTTCAGTGCCCAGTATGGCTGTTTTCTGTTGTTCCTTGACTTCTTGTTTTCCTGGTATGTTGCCTACGTATTTTCTGAATGACTTTGAAATAGTCTCGGTCGTTCCTATTATTATTTGTTTTTACATTCCACATGCGCTGTATTTCTATTGTAAGGTCTTTATACTTTAGAATCTTCTCGTCTTCTTTTCTAATCACATTTCTGTCTCCTAAAATTGCAACTTCTATTAACATACATGTACCATTTTCATTATCACGGATTATAATGCCTGGTTTGTTGTTGGGGATAGTTCTGTCAGTTTGTATTTGTTGGTTCCACAGTGTGGTTACCTTGCCTCCTTGAACTGTTTCTACTGATTTTGACACATGTTCATACCAGTGTTTTTTGTCCAATTGTACCTCTGTTTCCTTATATATGTTGAAGTGTAGTTGTGCACACACTCTATCATGTCTTTTTATGAACAGTACATAAAAAGACATGATAGATTGTGTGCACATTATTGGGCATGCTGATATTATGTGGTCCATTGTCTCATCAAACTTTTGGCAAAGTCTGCACTTGCTAGCTATATCTGTGTTCAATATTTTTGTCGCACAATATTTATAACGCTTGGTCTTGTGCTGCCACTATTTCACTTTCAGTTTCTGCTTTTAGGTCTCCCTTCGATAGCAAGAGGAACGTGTCTTCTCCACTAATACGCTGTCTATCTATATTTCTAATGTACTGCCCATGCATTACTTTGTTTTCCCAATTTTTCTTTAGGGACTCTCCCAATCTTGCCTTTGTGTGTTGTATTGCATCCTGTTTTGCGTCACTCTTCTCATTTGATTGACTTAATTCTTCTGTGATCTTTGCTGCTGTCTTAATTATTGCGTTCATATTTGGTTGAGTGCTTTCATGGCTTTTAACAATGTTTACAAACTGGTCTTCTTTATAATTCGTGTTAAGGTATTCTGCAATATTAAATATGTCTGCTTTATATGCTGCTTCGATTTGTACCAGTCCTCTCCCTCCTTCTTTCCTCTTTACATACAGTCTGTCTGTCATCTTTTAGGTGATGTACTTTATACAGTGTTAGCATCTTTCTAGTTTTCCTGTCAATTTTTTTTCAGTTCTCCAGTTAATTATACCAAAACTGCATCTCAACACTGGGACAGCTAGTGCTCCAATTGCTGTAATTTTATTCCTGGCGTTCAGTTCAGATTTCAGTATCATTCTTAATTTCCTGTAGTATTCCTGTTTCAATTTTTCTTTCATTTGTTGATGTTGTATGCCTTCACTTTCCTCAATCCCGAGGTACTTGTACGTTTTCCCCGGTTCTAGCTCTTGTATTTCTCTGTTGATGTCGATCACTAAATTTTGCGAGTGAACTAGTTTGCCTCTTTTGAATGCAATATTGGCACGTTTTACAAGTCCAAATTCCATATGGATATCATCACTGAAGGTTTTAATTGTTTGTATCTGTTTTTGGAGCTCTTCCCCTGATTTAGCAATCAACTTCAAATCATCCATGTAAAGTAGGTGTGATTCGTATGTTTGCCTTTGTTGTGTGCTATTATTTTTATTATTATTATTATTATTATACGATATGGATGTCTCTTGTCACAGCTGTTATTCCTGGTACTTCTCTTGATTCAGCGATGATCCCCACCGCTCAGGCTTCAAGCTTCACACTGCAGTACTTTCCATATTATGTGTGATGTTCCAAGTATAGCTGTATTTTGTAGTGAATCTATCGAATGTTTTCCTGGTACAGCTTCCAAATTTTTTCTTAAGCTTCACGTTACTAATCCAGTGGCTCCAATTATTACTGGTATAATCGTACATTAGATTATTATTATTAGTAGTATTAGTAGTAGTAGTAGTAGTCATAGTAGTAGTAGGTCTCTTGTCCCAGGCCTTTCCTTCCTGGTACTTCTCCTCTTGAACCACCGGTGATCCCCAACGCTCGGACTTCAAGTTTCAGGCTGCAGTACTTTCCGTATTACGTGTCATGTTCCAAGTATAGCTGTCTTTTGCAGTGAATATATTGAATGTCTTTCTGGTATGGCTTCCAAGCATTTCTTTCAACCTTTCGTTACTAGTCCTGTGTCCCCATTTATTACTGGTATTATCACATATATCATGCTTCAAATTCCCTGTATCCCTATATATAAACTCTTGTATTTTATTACTATTGGCACTTACATAGCCGTTAAACACAACAACCTTCTAATAAAAATAAGTAATAAATGTTACATGTTTCGGTCCTTAAAGACAATCATCACGCACTAAAATACATAGTTTAAAAGTAAGTAAATGTGTGTATAGTTGTTGTGAAATTTGTGAGACCTCAAATTTTTACAAACTTTTAAAAAGTCGTCGCAGCATTAAAGTATGTATATTTCATATTTCTCACATATATTTGTGGTTATTATATATTTTCTATGCTGTTCTTCATACTGTTAAGAGTATGTTGACTGGTTTTTATTTGCTTAGATATTAAAGGCGCCTGGCGTATTCTGGTTGAGCGCGAATTCACTTGAAACCGTTAAGTGGCCTAATTGTAACATCAAATGTCGATGTGAGCAGGAATTTCCATACCAGTTCAGACCGGCACTGGGGCCCACCCAGCCTCCTGTATAATGGGCACAGAGTCTCCTTCCCGGGGTAAAGCGGCCGAGGCGTGGAGTTGACCACCCACCTCCATCTACAGCCGAGGTTACCTCTACTCCCGCTCAGGGCTTTCATGACCTGTTCTAGGGTGACCTTTCCCTTTACTTGTACCTACCCATGAAGTTCAAACACAAAGGCAACGAAAAATGAGAAACTAAAATTCTCCATCCCCTTGCAGAGTAGCAACTTCTCCGGCAAGCCGGTGAGGCGGGTAGTCTAGACACTGGGCTGCAGATACAGCTTCAATATTTGACTTCAGTTCTTGGATGAGAGTAATAATGGTTGACGAAAAAGACAAACCGGAGCGAAATGTGATGTCTGAATAAAAGGAGAGAGCCAATTATTAAAAGCAATGTTGCTCATGGAAATAAAGAGAAAAAAGGAGCCAGTTACATTCTCCAGATTCCGCCCTTGAGACTTGAAACACTTGCGAAACCAATGGTCAACATTTCTTTGTCGTCATCGACGCTCTGCATACTGGTGAGACGGCTTTTGTGTTCATGAATGGCATTTTTGAAAAGAGTAAATTTTGTTGAGTCGAATGATAGGGTGAAGTGAATGCTGATCTGGCAAGGAAGTGGAAGAAGCAGTTATGGACATTTTTAAGTAGTCCAAAAAGATGAGGAATTCTACGAAACCCATCATTCAAGATAAATATTACCCGACTGTATTCAAACTGGGTACCCTCAGAACACAACCAGGTTAGTTCAATTCCATTTCAGAAAGTTGGCCCTGTCGTGACTAGGCATTAAAATCTCGAAGTTACATGTCATCCGGATTATGACGTCAAATATACAGGTAAACAGCTACCGACTTTCAAATCAGGTCTCTGCCTCAATCTACAGGGTCTGAATAGTCCAAGAACACTTTCTGAACACGGTGTCATATCCCTGAATACCTGATTTTTCCCAAACACCGCTACGAACACCTCGCATTTCGCACATCACGGTTTTGCAGCTGGATATGGGATAAAGAATATCCATTGGTTTTCAGAATGGTCAGCCTATGCCTTCATAACTGTACGTGTCACATAGTGAAAATATATAATGTGTATCAGAGGCTAGTAACAACACAAATGCACAGCAAGAAACTTAAGTTCATAGGGAAAAGATAAAAAAATAAATACTCCATTTTGGCTGTATACAAAATATGGGTAACATCTCGTCGATAAGAGCCAAAGTTAAATTCGAATAAAGAAAGTCAGAAAGAGATACAGACACACGAAAAGAAAAACGAATGAATGAACGCATTACAAAAAAGAAGGAAATAAGAATGAAGAGAGAAAAAGCACAAAAATTATGGAGTCAGATGGCCCAATATCCTTGAGAGTTCATGAAACTTATCCGAACAACATCGCAAGTCTGCGTGACATTACATATTGCACTGCGCCATCTTCAGACTTCTAAGTAACTATCTTACGGATCAGATTACAAATAAAAGCTGTTTCGACGTCACGTAAAGGAACTGAATCCGGTGGCGTTGTTTTCCACATGTCACTACTTGCCAGTTACAGGTAAGCCTTCAATTTAGCGTAATTAAGAGTTCTGTGTGAGAATTGACCAGCTTTACCTGTTGACGAGCAATGGTCTCAAGACTAATGCTAGCACCACACTACAGACGGAAAACTTCGTCACGGCTGTTTAAAGTCTATTTCTTGTGTAATTAACACTTTGCACATTCAAGGAAACATTGAATGGCAACTCTGTGTCGTTGAAACGCCACATAATATTACTATAACTGAAGATTTAGGCCCGCTTGACTGTTATGCTCTGTGACTGGTATCACTATTACCGCATGCAATCTAAAGAAACAAGCAGATCATCATAATCGTGATCATCATCAGTGGATGTGCTGTAAGGCAACAAGTAAATAAATCAATTCTCCTCCAAATTTTAAAGTTAAAACACAGAAGCTTTAACTAGACTGTATGCCCCCAAAGACGTGTCATTAAGATCCTCTGAAACGTTGACATGACGTAACAAACTAGAAACTTGATCGTCAGCAACACCGGTTTAAAATTTCATGGCAGGTACTGCCTCTAACTATTGAGGAACAGTGGAACATTTTCTGCACTGACATTTTTTAATCGTAAATCCAGACAGAATATTCTGTGTTTCAAAGCAAGATGTCTCGTGGGTAACAAGGGAGGTGTCACTACGTTAATTGTGATCGAAAGTATTTCAATCCGTTGATCAGAGAATCCTAATATTTCACACGACCTACAGCAGTCAGCGACACTGTCAAATTTAAATAACGCTTACATAAATATATAATGATGTATCAGTCAAACACAACAAAAAACTTTATTATGTTTATTATTGTATTAGGGCAACATGTTTCGATTCTTATAGAATCATCTTCAGGCCCTTCTAAGATACAGATCCTTACTTAGTAAGGATCTATAAGGATCTGTATCTTAGAAGGGCCTGAAGATTATTCTATAAGAATCGAAACATGTTCCCCTAATACAATTATAAACATAATAAAGTTCTGTTGTGTTTGACTGATACATCATTGTATATTTATGTATGTGTTAAACACTTCGTGATGGCAAAAATAAAAAAATAATTGAAATTAAATAACGCTGTTGCACCACACATCATCGAACTCGCGGAGTCATGACCGGTACACTTGCTTTGTGTTCGGGGGGGCCCCGAGTGCGACATCCAGGCCAGAAACCGCCTCTTTCAAGGCATATGCCGCAACGGTACATTATATAGGCCATGTCCATTTCTTTCTCCATCCTTTCTGCACTCAAATCTTTACAATATACATATCCGTTTATATATTTAACAGCCAAGCGTGAGTCGTCTATCTGTATATCCGTCCGCCAACCCAACCTGTTCCCCCCAAAATGTCGTAAAAATGTTAAGTAGGAACAAGACAGGCAATAAACGTATAACGTAACATTACGGCGCGTTTGTGCAACCACTGTTGTAGTGGAAAACAATAAATATTACATATCCTGAGTATGTGTATGTAGCCTTAATTATCCAGCACAAAATGCGCAGGCACCATAATGTCAACTGTGCCCTTCCCGGTTCTACAGTATTTTCCCACAGTATCTCATAAAAGATATGATTTTTTCTAAAAAAAAAAAAAGTTACTGAACATAAAATGTGTTTTTCGACTTCCTATACAACTTTTTTTCTGAAATATTTCTCATTCTAAGAAGAATTATGCGAGATATTAAGAAAAATGTATATTGTCTTCATGTACAGCACTCGTTATTCTTTTCAGATTTCGAATTTTCTCGACATATTTTCGATTAATATCAAATTCAATGAAAATCCGTCCAGTGGGATCCGAGTTGTTCCATGCGGACGGACGGACGGATAGACAGACAGACAGACATGACGAAGCTAACAGCCGCTTTTCTCAATGCTGCGAAAAGTGCTTAAAGTGAAAAGCAGCCCTGGGAAAACTGTCATTTTACGGTCCATGAATTATGTTAGAGGCAGTCATTGTAATTATTCGCCCCGGGCACCTTAAAACCAAACTACGCTCCTGAGTACCAGAAGACAAATTATTTCATGTACCTGTGTTTTACCATGCATATTTATATCGTCTCTAGCTTTAGTTGGTGGTGCCAACAAACTTGATGGAATCACACTGAAACAAGTACCCAGTGCGATACGAAACACAACAATTACTGAACGCGTCCTGTGACTGCGGTAGACTGTGTTTAGTTAAACTATTAGCACCAACGAATTCCGTAAATATGGTTAACTAACGCGCTTCGTACAGGCTGTTGTTTAACTAACAGAAACCACCCATTAAGGGGGCGGATATATTACAACATTCAGTTACATCAGGAGTCGTTGCTACCAAGAAGTATAGCAGGTCATATTGGCCAAAGGGGTGGCACTGACCGTCGTACGTTGCCCTGTGATTCGCTGTTAGTGCTAATACGTACGTGTATATCTAAATGCAAAAACGCGTGCCACTTCAACGCATCCCACACAACGCTGGTACATGACGTAAACATATACCGAATTAGAGTTACAGATATTATATGTATACAGTACATACTGATATTCAACTTCAATTTATCAATGATAGATTCGTGTCTTCAATCAATAAACTTCGACTCTAGTACAAGAGCTGCCAGCTTCAAGGAACTAAACGTGCTACAAAATCAGGCACAAAAATTTAATCATACGAGTAACAACGCACCGACAAAAGTAAACTGTAAGGCTGAGCTCTAAAAATGAAAGCACTGTTGACAAAAAGTGATATCGTCCTTTTAGTGGGAGGTTTGTTAATGAACAACAAAATGTCCGATCCGTGATTTCAAGCTTCCGACGCAGTGTAAATGAGATCTTCGCTCTTCTGGGATGTTGCGCAGCGATCAGTGGGCAGTTATCTTTCATTTTAATGGAGTTCATAACGTCGTTACGTCGTGACATTTTAACACACTAAATGTATGACCGTTAAACGTAAGGACTCCTTATTGCTTGTATGAATGCTACATGTTTTGGTCCTTCCCACGGATATATATATATATATATATATATATATATATATATATATATATATATATATAAAACAGGTGCACATGAAAGTTAACTATTATTAATTTGCGAGCTCACAAATTTTACATTGTTGTTTTCAATTTCATCTATGTATATTTATGCCTGATGATGGTCGGTGAGAAGGGCCGAAACATGTAGCATTATTGATACAAGCAATAAAGAGTTACTATGTTCGACGGCAGTACATTTAGCAATATATTACTTAGTTACCGATGCTTTAGGACAACCTATTGGTCTACTCACGCGCAATAAGACTGGGACATTTAATGTTGTTTATTTCCTGTAGTTTGGAGGCAGTGGGTGACACTTCTACGGTCCTATCTGGGCCACGTTTCCTTCAGAATTTACTGCAGACTACTTCTAAAACAACAGAGCTGCTAAGGAATATGAAATGGCACATAGTCTGTGCTCTTGACCGAGGCGTAGCATTGCCTACAAATTACCAATCCCCATTTCAAAATCGCATTTGCAAACAAGATAAAAAAAACAACAGGTCTGTTTATGACGTTGTATTAGGAAATGAAGCGTCCGACGACACGAAAAAAATTAGATGCAAATCATTAGTCAAGAATATGCAGGGTAGTGTGTGTCGGTCTGTCACCACGTTATGTCCACAGTAACCAAACGCAAAAGAAATATCTTAGTGTGACCACAAGCTGGCACTGAAAGCGACATCTGAAAAGAAATTCGAACTAATATTGTGTACTAGTTCGTCCTATACAGCTGTCTTTCCATAAGTTTCTAAGTTCAAAACGAGAATATTCAGCGAAATTCCGATTTAGAGTCTCCGTCAAAGGCTATAACCTGTAGAAGCAAATCAATGGAAGTGTTATTACTTACAAAATGCGACTAGAGATGGCAATTATAAACATTTCCACTTGATTTTAAAAGGACATTCCACTAGATATCACTAGAACTAAATTTAAACGTTATTTCCAGCAAGTAAACTGAGCATTTTTTTACTGACCTGTTACAAACATACAAGAAGAACTGCATACATTACATTCTAGTGCGGGAAAAGGGGAAGTGAAAAAATTTACTTTCGTACAAGTGGGTCTAGATCCTCACCCCCACAAAAGTAGTCAAATGAATCAGATTTAAAAAAAAGGGGGAATTGAAGAGACCCCTTTGCGGTCAGTTATACGAGGCCCAATAATACGACAAAGGCAATTAGTTGCGGAAGGATTGCGTTTCATGTCACAAGGGCCAACGGTGGCAAAACGCGAACCGCATGATGATATTCGCATACCATACAATGTTAGCATTGTCTATTATTAGTCACAAATATGACAACATAATTCACATACTTAAAATGAAACGTTCGCACATGTTCGCGTATGAGGAAATTTATGGTGTTATCTCTCCCCCTCCTCAGATACATCGGAGGCTGATCATGGTCAGAACATGTAATCAGTTACTGACTTCTCGTGTACTGTGCATGCACAGTAAATGTACGGAACATGTACGTAACGAGTGATTTCTGTGTTGAAGAATAAAAGACCAACTTGTTATTTTACTTCACTTCTTATGCACTCAACATGTTTCGGACATTGATATATCCATCATCAGGAGCTTGCGATTGTGCTGTTGAATTACCACATCGGTCGTTTTGTTCTCGGTTCGTTGTGTGTTGGAGATTTGATGCGGCTGGGTTTGGGTGGTGTCCGTGTTGCAGACTGAAGCCTCCGATGTATCTGTGAGTAGAGGAGGGGGAGAGATAACACCATAAATTTCCTCATTCGCGAACGTGTGCGAACGTTTCATTTTGAGTATGTGAATTATGTTGTCATATTTGTGACTAATAATAGGCACTACTCAAACCCAGCCGCACCAAATCTCCAACACACAACGAACCAAGAACAAAACGACCGTTGTGGTAATTCAACAGCACAGTCTCAAGCTCCTGATGATAGACATATTAATGTCCGAAACATGTTGAATACATAAGAAGCGAAATAAAAGAACAAGTGACATCAAATTGGTATTTTATTCTTCAATTATTACAATGATGCACGGTCCAATAAACATAATGATTTCTGTGTATTTGAACTGGTATAACAATGATGTTTCGCTCAACACATGCCTCTCGTGGGGAACATTTTATACGGGAAAGGTGGCTAATGGCATCATGATATACACGTGCTTACCTTTCAAACAACGGAAGAGTTATCATGACACTTGGTACAAATATCACATGATTGAAGGCTATCTCACATACGTAACTTCCATCTTTAACTTCTGTAATCTCGTCATGGTACTGGATTGGGCTGGCCCAGGATAGAGACAGGTGGCGGACGCTTGTGAGTGCGGTAATGAACCTTCGGGTTCCGTGAAATGTGGAGAATTTCTTGACTAGCTGCAAACCAGTTAGCTTCACAAGAAGGATTCTGCACCATGGAGTAAGTAATCTCGTCACGGTAAACCGCTAATTGAGGAACGATTCATGTGCCACTCGAAGTAGGGTCTAAAATGTTGACAGCAGTCAGCTTTTGAAACGAATGTACCCTAATATTGGATACGACAATTTTTGTCGTGGATGATGAACAACATGGCTACCGTACGGAACGTGTATTGAACATGTGGTCTCATGACTGTAATCAATGAATTGTTTGAGCCTCGTATGCTTATACGAAGTTTGTCACACAGACCGTGCACTTCATATTTCAGCAACACCATCCTAAAACCATACTTCAATCTGCTTTATTACAATAACTCAGAGTAGAACGTGTTAAATAAAAGCATCGTTCCGTATTTATGGAATTTTAATAACACAATTTATTCAGAGAACTTCCTGTAAAACTGTCATCATGATGATTAATTTCTGTTGTTTGCAAAAGCAGTTTACATTCTCATGATGCTATTTGATTTAGGCACATCACTGCCTTCCATTTTAAGATTTTTGTCATAACATCAAAAGGATAATTTATCGCACTGTCATCAAGTTTCATGTGAATAACAAAACTTAATTTTCCGCTCCATTAATTACCTTACATTTCAATCCCTTTTACTTCCTCCCTCTTGCAGTTATTTATATTAAACAGGGCGGGTAACGGTATTATGATGTCGGTTTATGCCATACGCACCAAAATTACCCAACTGTTCATACATCCTTCGCTCAAGGAACACACACTTTGCTCAGATGGTCCCTATTGGTAGGCCTACCTCTGTTAGTAAAACGATGACAAAGAGTCTGATATATCTCAGTATTTAACCAACATGATGCACAAAATTTGTTTCACAATAAGTTTTATTTCATTATTTTAAGACGGCCACCTATAGGTGTGATGATACCAGAGGCTGTGTAATGCAATTTTGACCTCCTGATGATGAGCACATGTGCTCGAAACATGTAGAGGCATGAAATAAACTTATCGTGAAACAAATTTTGTGCATCAAGTTGGTTAAATACTGAGATAAATATACTGAGATGCACGGTCAGCAAAACGTCAAAAGAGTCTGATGTTTCCTTACCAGTAAGGAGCTGCTATTTGGAATTCCCGTGCTACAAATGTGTTCTCTGTAATTCCAAGAACACCTCATTGGTACTACCTTCATGCATTACCCTCTCTCGTCTAACAAGCAAGACATGTACAAGAACGCCAATTACCCTTGTACCACCCATTACGGATAACATAAAAGTGTTTCGAACACAAGTCACACAACTTACCGAGACATTTAATGTGAGGTATTCATTTACTTTAACCAAGAAAAAGAGCATGAGATGGATGATAAACGCTTGGACGGGAGAAACGAGAATGCATACAAGGAGAGCACATGGGGAGAGACTGTCGTGCGTGGGAGGATAAATTTTAACAGGCGTCTTAACAGAAGCGGTACATCGCAAGGTTCTGCTAACGTAATGGAACACAAGGCACGGCATGACCTCGTTAGCACCCCGCAATTGCGTATGATCGCTAACTGCTGCGACAGGCAGGAGCTTGATGCGCTGTCGTCAATAGGCGCCGTACTATAATGTAGCAAGTGTGGGTTACAAAGGTCACAAGCAGCACATTTACGTCATCTTTTGTGAGGTGAGGTGAGGAAGTTATCGGCGAGATCATGCAAGTCGGCCAAGAAATACATATAAATTAAGCTCATTTCAATGGTAATTGTTACCTATCTTTAGAACAAAGAGTTATTACATTCACCAGACGATCCTACACGCTCGACATTTCATTTCCTTTACACTTCTCTTTCAATGGCAATTAGTTATAAAAATGATACGTCCCGTGGTATGAAGGATACACAGTTTGTCTCTCGTCCTTTGACGTCTGTGGCATCCATTATCAGATAATAAAATCTAACCTCTCACCTACGGATGTTTCAAAATCGCTATCTAAAGCACTCTGAATATTAAATTTACCGCGTAGGTTACTAGCTAAAGCAACAGCTGATCGCTCGGGTTACTCTTAAAATAAAGTGTACTCAAAAAGTGGAACTTGCAAGAAAGCACTGTTGTCCAGCACAGTGGATAAACACAGCGCCTTCTCATTCTCGGCTGTAGATGGAAGTCACTGATCAGCTCCACGCCCCCTGTTTATTTATGGAGTTTTAATAACACAATTTATTCAGAGAACTTTCTGGAAAATTATCATGATGATTATTATTTCTGTTGCTTGTAAATGCAGTTTAATTTCTCAAAATTTTATTTAATTTAGCCACATCCCTGCCTTCCATTTTAAGGTTTATGTCGTAGGACCAACAGGATAATTTATCGTATTGTCATAATTTTACGCTCGATTAATTACCTCACATTTCAGTCCCTCTTATTTCCTTCCTCTTTCAATTAATTTATTATAAAACAGGGCGGGTAACGGTATTATAATGTAGGTTTATGCCATGCGCATCACAGCTCCTCGCCCCCTCGCTTTACTACCGTTATATAAATCGCATTACCAATTGCACTGAGAGTGACTGGGCCCCATGGCCCGGCTACGGTTGTCCCAAGATCCAGTCTCTATAAGGTGAGGAAGAGAAAAACCCGCCCCTGCCGGGAAATGAACCCGTTATTCAGTCCGTTCTGAGTCACTTTACTGAACTACACCGAGACGATTCACGTCTGTACGAGAGCGGAGGAAAATTATCGTGAAACCAAAACAGCCAGCAGGTCGTATTTATTGTAATGTCAGTAACCAGGTTTATATGAGAACCCCTGACATCTGCCAGTATATAAATAATAACAGACTCACATAAAGAGGTTGCTTGTAAAACATGAATAGGCTGTCAGACACACAAAACCCTTGCAGGCACTATTGCGGCTTGAACCGTCTTCCGAACTTCTTCACAGACAGTTTCAGGGGGAATTTAAGTAATTAACTGCGATCTTCTTGGAAGGAAACCTTCAGACCCCAGGCATGTTAAGTTCTGCAGCAACAGCATTTTCGCCGACGGCAATCCCTTTTAATTATCGGACTGCGTACGCATTATAAAGATCTCATTTGGCATACCTCAACGCAAGCTAGACTCTCTCTTCCACAGTCAAGAATAGCAAAAGCTGGCACGTACTAATAATAATTTAGTTAAATTCAGTTCCTTCATTAGATGCCTTGCCAGCAGCTAAAAACCTACAACAGGCAGGCATTAATATATACATTTTTTCTTTTTTCCTGTGCTACTGCGGCCCAACGTGGGCCATGACCTCCTCATTCTTGAGGTTTCTAGATCACACACAACGACGCATCACAGTCGGTAGGACTCCTATGGACGAGTGATCAGTGCGTCGCAGAGACCTCTACCTGACAACATACAACACTAATAACAGACAGACATCCATGCCCCCGGTGGGATTCGAACCCACAATCTCAGTAGGCGAGTGGCCGTAGACCTACGCCTTAGACCGCGCTGCTACTGGGACCGACGCATTAAAATATATATATATATATATATATATATATATTAATGCAAAACAATGACAAATGCAAAAAGGAGTAAACCGTGTTGTATTCTTTCTTTTGGGTGATTCCCCGTCTTCTGAATTTTATGTGCCGACGTTTAGGAACACTGTTCCACCTTCATAGGTGGTATAAGCACCTATGAAGATGGAACAGTGTGTTCCTAAATGTCGGCACATAAAATTTAGACGCCCGGGTGTCACCCAAGGAAAGAATAAAATAGTAAATCTGAAATATAAAAATTCAAACACGTCCCGAAACTGAAAGATTGCCTTCACGGGAACAACAAACAACATCTCACAACGTCTCACTTGTGTCCCTGAGCTCTAATCAGTTTGCACTGAAGGCGGAATGGTCTAATATTTGCCTTGCAGGTACACGAGCACCAATAGTGTTCTGAATTGACAGAAAAACAGTTTGGTTTCTGACAACACTAATAGGAAATAAAACATCGAGAAAACGTTTTCTTATATTTGATGTTTGTGTAACCGTGCATCATTGACACAATAATACAAACAGCCAACTGAATGCAACAATAACAAATTTTATTGATAATTACAATCAGCTCAACATGTTTCGGGCGATAATTTCGCCCATCCTCAGGAGCACTAGACTGTGTTTACAGCTTGTGGTATAATGCACCGACTATGCTGCCTGCTGGCAGCATAGTCGGTGCATTATACCACAAGCTGTAAACACAGTCTAGTGCTCCTGAGGATGGGCGAAATTATCGCCCGAAACATGTTGAGCTGATTGTAATTATCAATAAAAATTTGTTATTGTTGCATCTAGTTGGCTGTTTATATTAAAGTTTTCTTAATTTGAAGCGATTCAAAACAAGTCACCGTTACGTTAAATGTCGAAATAAAAGATCGAAAATACAAACCATACGTTTTTCGGTTACTTTCTGACACGACGCCCAAGTATTTTACTGAACACAGGGATCAAAACATAAACATTGCAATGGTAAAGTAAAACTGCAATGCTGTTATTTTACGACTACTGATTTACGTGCAGTTTTCACTAAAACGCAACCTTCGTACCCAATCAACATCAGATCTCCAACAGACTTCTTTCGTAATACACTTTAAAGTAATCTGCAAAAACTGAGGTATTTGTGCACAATTTTGATGTGTATTGGACCATGCTTCATCTTGATAACTGAAGAATAAAATCCAACTAGATGCCTCTTATTAATCTGTTATGCTTATGTTAGGCTTAACATGTTTCGGGCACCATTATGCCCATCATCAGGAGCTCACGACGATTGCGTTGGTTACCTCACAGGCCGTTTGGTTCTGTAAATATATATGAAGCAGTCGTGTTACAGCCTTCGGTCCGGACACTCAACCATCCTGCCTGCACTTAACTTTCCAACCAGCAGCAACTCGAGGTATGTACAGTATCTTTCTTTCTTCTCGGTAACCCCAATACACCAGCAATTCATCGACATGCAAATCTGCTACCCCCAAAAAGAAACTTCACACGCTCAAGTACACGCACCTACACTACTGCCGCCACACACATGAAAATCATAACTGTTAAAAATTAAGGTACACTTTCTACCAAATATGATCACTCGACAAAAAAAAAAAATACAAAAAATTTCGCACCTAATACACACCACAGATACCAAAACTTACACTGACGCTACTTCATACATATTTACAGAACCAGACGGCCAATGTGGTAACCAACGCTATCGCCGTGAGCTCCTGATGATGAGCATAATGGTGTCCGAAACATGTTGAGCCTAACATAAGCATAATAAAGTAATAAGTGGCATCTAGTTGGATTTTTTTTTTTTAGTTATTTGTACATAACTTTAAAGTGTATTAGCGTATGTAATTCTAACCAGGAATTACAAATGCGGCCACATTTACCAAGATTTTATCATAACAACACATTACTACAATGTATTTTATCATTTAATAATTCATAACTTCAGCTAACACAACTTGTAAACTTCCTGAAGATGGTGTATTAACACCGAAACACGTCCGAGTAATTTAATATAAATTTACAGTACTCATTTGCGCATATGTTGGTATAAATTAAGACTTTATCACTGAAGTTGGAATGTTTAATTTTATCACAAAAGTCTTTAATAAAAATGCTGAACAAAAGATACCCGAAGGCAAAAGCTTCCTGTATGCCTACTCGCGACAAACACAGAAAAGAGAGAAAAATACTTCTCTGACCTACGAACAAAATAAGATCGAAGAGAAGAGCAGCCGTACAACCAAGCCGTTTAAAATGGAAGGAATGCAATCCCATAAAGTTTAAGAAAAGAAGAACATCAGTAACTGCCGTAAGTCTCAGGAACATCAAAATACTTAATGAATTAAACTGATTCTTGCGGCACAAAGGACATCGTACAGTTTCATGTTACTCACATTGTCCATTTTCTCACACACAGTATACTTACTTACTTACTCCATGGTGCAGAGTCCTTCTTGAGAAGCTAACTGGTTTGC
>Ga0131853_10010796_pt1 | contig 16696 bp, 18 predicted proteins | sample TergutLab28metaG_FD_92764 | JGI IMG/M metagenome (GOLD analysis project Ga0131853, IMG submission 92764) | Labiotermes labralis P1 segment gut microbial communities from Petit-Saut dam, French Guiana - Lab288 P1 (version 2) (version 2) | ecosystem: Host-associated > Arthropoda: Insects >...
ATTTTGGATCGTATTTTGTAATTGGCAATCCGTGGCTTGGGGCTTCTGCCAGACGAACGTTTCTGGGGATTTTTGTTTTGAAAACTTTTTTGCCAAAGAATTTGAGAATTTCGTTCGACACCTGTTCTGTGAGTGTACTTCGCTTATCATACATTGTAAGTAACACCCCATCAATATCAAGATCAGGATTAAGATTTTGCCTTCGTATGAGTTTAATTGTGTTGATAAGTTGTGACACGCCTTCAAGTGCATAGAATTCACATTGTATTGGAATTACAAGTGCATCCGCACATGTAAGTGCGTTAAGGGTCAAGAGGCCAAGCGATGGTGGACAATCAATACAAATAAAGTCATAACTGGCCTGTACTTTTTCCAGAAATTTTTTCAAAAGACGCTCTCGCCCGTTAATACGGACAAGTTCAATCTCTGCCCCTGCAAGATCAACGGTTGCCGGAATTATTTCCAGATTTTTTACACTAGATGTTTGCACCGCCTCGCTTATATCACATTGCTCACAAAGCACATCATAAATTGTTTTGGTGTCGACTTTTTTTTCAACACCGATTCCACTTGTTGCGTTTCCTTGTGGATCTATGTCGATTATCAAAACTTTTTTACCCATTTCTACAAGAAACGCCGACATGTTTACACAAGTTGTTGTTTTTCCTACTCCACCCTTCTGGTTTGTAAATGCTATAACTCTTGCCATTGACACAGCATAGCACATTCTTAATACTATATCAAGTAGGATAGTAACGTACAAAAGTATTTTGTGATGTATTTGAACTGAGATCCTAGCATAAATAATCAAAGCAGAAGACCAGGTTTGCACAACTGAACCCATTAATCTTTTCCTTAAATGTCCACGGATATATAACTCCTAAAAGTGTTTAAATGTGTATGGGTATTTTTATACATAATTTTGCTAAGTACTTCATGTATTTATTTGCTTATAAATACTAATTGTTTTCACTTTACTTGTTGACTCAGAAAGAATTTTTTGTTATTGTTGATTATATTGAAATGTTCCACGTGGAACAAAAGGAGAAAGTAAATATGAGCAAAGGTTTGGGTAAAGGTCTTGGAGCATTGATTGCAATGTTTGATGAGGAAAACGAAGCAATTAAAAGTGACAGCACAAATATTGACAAGGCAACAGTCAAAACTGCGGATTTTTTCTCGGCGGCAATGGATGATAAGGAACAAGAAAGAAATGTTCCACGTGGAACAAAGCAAGAAACAGATAATGTTGCAAACGGCGTCCAAGAAATAGATATAAGTTTGATCGACAATAATATAAACCAACCCAGAAAAACTTTTGATCCTGTGCAACTTCAAGAACTTGCGGACAGTATTACTGCTAATGGAGTGTTCCAACCTATTCTTGTAAATAAAGTTGGAACAAGGTTTATGATAATCGCAGGTGAACGTCGTTGGCGTGCATCAAAGATTGCAGGACTTGTAACCGTACCTGCACTTGTCAAGAATTATTCGGCACGGCAGATTGCGGAAATTGCAATAGTAGAAAATCTCCAGCGTGAAAATTTAAACGAAATAGAACTTGCACTTGGTGTAAAAAAACTTATGGACGAATTTATGTTGACACAAGAAAAAGTTGCAAAAGTTCTGGGAAAAAGTCGAAGTGCGATTGCAAATACTTTAAGACTTCTTAATCTTCCTAAAGAAGTTCAACAATTTATAGAAAGCAATCAATTATCCGTTGGTCATGCAAAATGTTTGGTTGCGGTTCAAAGCCCTGACAAATGTGTTCGATTTGCGAAAAAATGTGTAATGGAGAATTTAAATGTTCGCCAACTTGAAGATTTAATTAAGGGAGTAGAAAAATCATTTTCACCATCTGGAATAAAAAAGAATCCAGAACTTAGGCGTATTGGATCGGATCTCACAGAACAATATGGTACTAAGGCATTTATTCAAGGCAACGAGCATAATGGAAGAATTATATTCGAATACTATGACCGCCATGATCTGGAAAGAATATGCAAAAAACTGTTAGACAATGATTAATGTTCCACGTGGAACATTTTTACAGTCTAGGAATTATACAAGCGTGGACATTAAGGAAAAGAATAAAGGTTCGCTTGAGCGAACTTGTCTTCTGCTTCAATCATTTGTACTGGGATCTCGATTGGAGCGCACCGTACGGTACTTTTGTTCTATTATAAGAAGTCTTGATTGACTTGTGGCGGGAATAATGATATAAAGAGGTTAAAGTGGTCACAGATATAGTTGTCGTTCTTGTAATTATTGCCTTTGTGGTGTGGGGCGGTTTTCGTGGTTTCATGAGAACTGTGCTTGGATTTGTTACCACAACAATTGCGGTAATAATATCAATTTTTGCCTCAAGACCGGTCCTTCAACTTATAAACAGCATTACAAATAACACAATTGAACGTGATGGACAAATTGCACTTCATATTATGGTTGCGGTTGGGGTATTTATATTCATCAAAATCATGGTTATGATTTTGAAGTATAAAATAGGAAGAATTAAAGAACGTAACGGCACTGTAAACAAGGTGGATAGGCTTCTTGGCATGCTTCTGGGATTGGTCAAATTTTTTGTCTTTGCTTGTGTGATTGCAACGTTTATTATGGTGCTTGGCAGTATTTTCTCAGGTCTCCATAACTTTCTATTTGGAAGCAGTACGGTTGCCTCATGGATATATGACCTTGCACTTGAAATAGTGCATCCACTCATTAACACGGTAAGTTCCGCTATTATTAGTATTGCAAGAGGCTAAACGCTTATTCTAAAATTTGTCCTTTGTATACATTTATTATGTTAATATCGATAATGTTTTCAGGGAGAGCAGTAGTGGTAATAATTGATTGGCAATCTTTTATTGCTTGGAAAAGTCGAGATTGGCGGCTTTCATCAAGTTCGCTTAATACATCATCAAGAAGTAACACAGGGGTCTCATTAGTAAGGTTTTTGAAGAGTTCAAGCTCCGCAAGCTTTAATGATAACGCAACAGTACGTTGTTGACCTTGGCTTGCAAATGTACGTACATCCTTATCGTTGATTGATATGTAAATATCATCTCGATGAGGTCCTATGTTTGTTGTTCGAAGTTTCATGTCTTTTGTTCTGCTTTTTTTCAAAGCATCTAAAAATATGGATTCAGCATTATTTATTGATAAATTTAAAATGTCATTGGTTTCGTTGACACTATCTTTGACATTATGGGTAATTATAATGTCAATATTTTTTTCATAAACCAGACTTATAGTTTCTTTTCCTGATACAAGAAAAGAATGCACTTTTTCTGTGAGAGGTCGAAGTAAATCAAGAAACTCAATTCGCTTTTTAATTATGTATGTACCCGTCTTTGCAAGTTCGCGATCCCAAATGTCAAGTCCGCTTTCGATATCTTCTGTTGCCGCAGATTTTAAAAGGGCATTACGTTGAGCAAGTACTTTATGATAACGAAGTAAGTTATAAAAATAAACTTTGTCAAGTTGACTTATGTCAATGTCTAGAAAGCGACGTCTATCAGATGGTGCATCTTTAATTAATCGAAGTTCATCGGGCGAAAAAAACACACAGTTAATTTGCCCCATAAGTTCGCCCATTTTTTGAATAGGAATCTTGTTAATTTGAATTGTCTTTTTGCTTTGCTTGGAAATTCCAACTTCGATTTCTATGTTGCCAAATTTTTTTGCGGTTATTGTTTTGACAGATGCCAAATCACTTTCAAAGTTTATCATTTCTTTATCTTTTCGTGTTCTCCAACCTCTTCCTACACAGGTTAAACATACAGCCTCTAATAAATTAGTTTTTCCTTGTGCATTATCTCCAACAAGGATATTCGTGCCTTGTGAGAAATTTACAATTGTACTTTTGTGGTTGCGAAAATTCTTGACCTCAAGTTTTTTGATATGCATCTAGCCCTCCACAATACCACGAAGATCATCAACGATACGTTTGATGCGGGCATCGGTTTTTATCATTCCTTCAATTTTATTTCGACCATGCATGATTGTGGTGTGGTCGCGATTGCCTATAAGTTTTCCAATGTTTACAAGCGGAATGTTCAAGATTTCTGTGATTAGGTAAATTGTTATCATACGTGGCTCGACGATTTCTCGACTTCGTTTTTTGCCTATAAGATCATCCTTTTTAATATTAAAATATTTGCAAACGGCGGAGATAATTGTATCGGCGGTTGTGTTTACTTTTTTTACTTCGCTTCGTTCTTGTCCGCCAAGTGCCTCATAACAATCTTCAATGGCAGGGCGATCTCGACCCTTTAATCCGGCATAGAAAATAACTTTTTGCAAGATGCCTTCCATATCACGAATATTCATTTGATTTTCAAAAGCTCTTTCGGCCAAAAGTTTGATAATTTCTGGTTCAAGTTTTTGATTTTCTAACGAAGCCTTTTTTTGTAAAATAGCCATTCGCATTTCTACATCAGGCGAAGTAATATCTTGGATAAGTCCCGATTTAAATCGACTTCGCATCCTTTCTGTCAGGCTTTGAAATTTATCTGCATGACGATCAGACGTCAAAACAATTTGTTTGCCGTTTTGGTACAAATCATTAAAGGTGTGGAAAAATTCTTCCTGAGTACCTGTTTTATTTTCAATGTCGTGGATGTCGTCTATAAGCAAGACATCAATGTTGCGATAATTTTCTCGCAAACTTGCAACAGAATTTTTTTTGAATGCCATTGCATCAACAAAATCACTTACAAACTTTTCACATGTTGCAAATGCAATTTTCAATTTAGGATTATTCGAAGAAATATAATTAGCAATCGCATTTAGTAAATGCGTTTTACCAAGACCACTTCCACCATATATAAAAAGTGGATTTATGCGTTCGCCTGGTGCCTTTGCAACCGCTTCTGCGGCGGCGGAAACATATTCGTTGCTTCGCCCAACTATGAACGTATCAAATGTTTTTGTTGGATTGGGTGTTATAAATTTTGATGCATATGTTTCTTTATCTCGTATTGGTTCGCCTTTTTTAATTGCTTCACGTTCTTCTTGTTGGGCCGCATCTATGATTGTTACTTTTTCTACAATAGGGGCGACTTCTTTGATTTCTCGTTCAATTTCTGAAAAAAGTTTTTCACCTGTGGCATAGTTTTTTCCAGAACGACTCTCCGCCATAAGTGTGAATACACCATCATTAAATTCAATGGCGATCATAGTTTTAATCCAAAGATCAAAATTGATCGCACTTACACTCGATTTATCCATTATATTTTTCTGGGCATTTTTCCAAATCTGTTCAATGTTCACAACATCATTCTATCACTGATTAAACTTATTTTCAAGTTTTTGGCAGGTAATTTTAAATCATTTTTACTTTCTTTTTATATGCATATTGTCAATATTTATTTTCAATTAATGAAGAGCAATTATTATCTTGCCAAATATCCTCTTTTTTGTTATTCTTGAAATAACATATTTTAGGAGAAAATGCATGAAGATAATTGTCGAAGGACTTGATATAAAAGATGCAATTGCAACGGTTGGGCGTATTGCCACCACAAGGAATGTTAATCCGATTTTGGAAGGAATTAAATTAACCGCAAAAGATGGTGTATTAACATTGTCTGCAACAGATTTGGAAATCTATGTGCAAAAAAAGATTAGGGCAGATGTAAAGCAGGAAGGTGAGATTATTGTTCCGGGAAGGCTCTTTTCCGATTATTTGCGTAAACTTGATGCAAGTCAAGTAAGTATTGCAAGTGACGGTGAGAGTGTAGTTATCACTCATGGCGATAACGTATGTAAATTCCAATGTTTGCCCGTTGAAGAATTCCCAGACATCATCCAACTTGATGCAAAACCACATTTTTCAATTAAAAGCGAAGACTTTCGTGATCTTATTGCCAAAACCACAATCTGTGCAAGTACAGACGACAGTCGTCCTGTTTTACGCGGTGTGCTTTGTGAAATTGCAAAAGATACCCTTACTGCGGTTGCACTTGATGGATTCAGACTTGCACGTATTGAAAAAACTATATCTTCGCACTTGGGCGAGACAAAAGTAATTATTCCTGCCCGAAGTCTTGATGAAGTTAAAAAACTTTGTGGCGAGGAAAACGGTGAAGTTAACATCATTATCCAAAACAAATTTTTCCAGGTCAACGTTGCAGGTACAACTTTTGCAAGTCGTTTGATAGAGGGCGAGTTTATTAACTATCGCCAAATTATTCCATCATCATTTGTGTCTGATGTCGTTGTCGAGCGAAGTGCATTTGAAAATGCGGTCGAGCGTGCCGGACTTCTTGTTCGATCTGACAAAGTGAATCTTGTGACCTTAAAAATTGCGGATAAATTTGTTACCGTTACATCAAATAATGAAATAGGTAAAATCAACGAACGTGTTCCATCGAATCTAAGTGGCAAAGATCTTTCAATATCTTTTAATGCAAAGTATCTTTTTGATGCACTACGTAACATTCAGGCAGGTTTTATTAAACTTTCACTTACAGGCGATCACAGTCCTGCAATTATAACTTCTGCAAAAGATGGTGATTTTTTATTTTTGATTCTCCCTGTTCGTATGTCTTAACATATATTGTTCACTTCGCACGTGTCTTGTTTTTGACCGAATATGATTCTGGTCGACCTTTTCTATCTTTTATGTTTTCCATAATGATTGCGTCTCGCATATCGCCTTTGACATATGGTGCAAAAGGTGCAAGCATAGGTGTGCCGAAATTGTCTAAACTGCACAGATATATTACAAGCAATATACCACCCAAAATAATTCCGTAAAGACCAAGCATTCCACCTATTATAACGAATATGAATCGCAAAAGTGAAATTTGTGGGGCGAGGGAGGGAAGTATATACATGGTAATCAAACTTAATGCCGCAACAAGGACTGCGGGGGCGGACATAAGTCCGGCATCAACGGCGGTTCCCCCAAGAACAAGTGCGGCCACCAATCCTGTTGCCGCACCTAAATGTCTGGGCATTCTAAGGGCCGCTTCGTACATTATTTCGAATAAGACCAATACCACTATCATTTCAAGCATTGGTGAAAAAGGCGTATTTTCTACGCTGTTTGTAACCAAGAATAGGGTATTAAGGGGAATTATGTTGTAATGATAAAGTTGCATTGCAATATAAAGTCCAGGCAGGGTAATGGCGAGAACCGCACCGAATATTCTTATAAATCTGCGAAGGGTGACAATGCTGCTGTTTGTATAATAATCGTCTGCCGCCTGGATATCTTCAAGCAATACATAAGGCACCGTCAAAACAATCGGACTTCCGTCAACAAAAATTGCTATGCGACCTTCTAGGATTTTGCTTGCCACTACATCGGGTTTTTCGCTGTTTCCTACTTGACGAAAGATATTCATGTTTTCACCTTGCAGGTATTGCATGATATAAAAGCTGTCTAATATGCCATCTATTTCAATTGATTTTATTCGCTTTATTACATCATCTACAATCTCTTGATCGGCAATTGATTTTATGTACATTACCGACACATTTGTCGAGGTATATTTGCCTACTGGGTTATTCACAAGAACCAGATCACTTGTTTTAAGTCGCTTTCTTACAAGACCTATGTTCATTACAAGATTTTCGGTAAAACCTTCCCGAGGGCCAAGAACCACACTGTTTGTTGGTGGTTCGGCAATTCCTCTTGCAGGGAATACCGTGGTGTCAAGCGATATATATTCGGCAACACCATCTATTATCATTACGGTTTTGCCGTTAAGCAATTCATTCTTGGCATCTTCAAATGTTTCTTTTACCGCAAAGTCGCAAATGGTCAAAAGTTCCTTAGTAACAAAGTCAAGAATTTTTTTACTTTCTGATGTTTTTTTTTCCGTGGATTGGTTTTTATTATTACTTGCTTTGGTGGTTTGGCCATCTCGTACGTCTGTAACATTCTGCAATCTTGAAAGTGAGGGTAAAATCTCCAATGAGACCCTGCCACCACCTGCAATTGTATCGACAAAAAAGCATACCGCATCAAATTTGCCTGCGATTTTAAATTCTCTTGCCTTTAAATCAAAAGGCTCGGTAAATTCGGTTTTGATTTGTGAAATTCTGTCTTGAAGGGGGGCGACCATGTTTTTTTGATTTGCCATGGTGTATTATGTGCAAATTTTCAATCAACACTTGTTTTTAATTAAATTCAATTTCTTCTAAATCTTGCAAAGACTCTTTCATTTTGGTCAAGGTTACCTCAAAGTATTCTACACAAGCTTTTAGCCTTGTAATAAGTTCAATCCTGCTTTCCTTCATGTCTGGTGATATGCGAGGTTTTGCTTGTTCAACTTGTTGCAATAATTCTTCCAATTTTTCGTCTTTCATGTTTTTCTCCTTAATTTTAATTACTCTCAGTTCTGAGCGTGATAATAAATCATCTCACTTCCTACGCATACTGGTATCATATGCAATATAAACTACCTGAACGTCTTAGAGAATTACGAATAGAAAGGGGCATTTCAATGCAGCAATTATCACGCATGCTTGATGTTGCCGATTATACCGCAAATCGTTGGGAGCGTGGCATAACAATTCCTAATACCGAATACCTATTCAAGTTATGCAAGTTTTTTAATTGCTCTGCCGACTTTTTGCTTGGGCTTAAAGATGAATAGGTGTCTTGACATAGGAGAGAGCACGCATAGTATTATCTATCAAACAGAGTTTGCAAACCGTTTAAGTTGATTTTTAACACTAAATAGAGTTTGTCGTAAATTTACGACAATTTTAAGGGAATAATAGAAGTGATGAAATATCTACTTCCTGAAAGACTTAAAGAACTTCGCACAGAAAGGGGGATAAGGCTTACACGTCTTGCCGCAGAATTGGGGCTTGGGAATTATACGGTTAACCGTTGGGAAAATGGGATGCAGGTTCCAAGTGCAATATACATAATGAAATTATGTATATATTTTAATTGTTCATCTGATTTTTTGCTAGGACTTAAAAACGAATAACGAGACATACTTGAATTTGTCTATAAGCCCAGGTGGTGGTGTGTTTGTATATCCTTATTTATGTTGTTTTAATATTGCCAATATTATTGTATAATAAAAAATGGCTAAGAAATAGTTTTATGTGATTTCTAATTATTGAATTTAGTAATTGGTTCTTTAAATTGAAAAATGAACATGATAAATTTCATTAGCATTTAATAAAGGGTTGGTTTATATCAACAAAGGGATGGATATGAGTAATAATATTGCACAACAAAAATTCACTACTTTTAACAGTCAGCTTTTTACCCAGAGAAAATCTGGTTTATGGGTGCCGACAAAAGTTATTACTTCATCATCGGCTGTAGGGAAAACATATATTGCACAAAAATATGACGGTATAGTTGATTTAAGTGCTAGACGTTTTATGGAAAGTGATTTTAATGAGGCGCACTCTGCAACGGATTATGAGCGTACAAAAATGATTAATTATTCCAATCCAAGTTATCCGTATAATTACATAGATGCTATACATGAATATGAGAAAATGGAAGATGTTCAACTAATACTTGTTGCTTTTTTAATTGAAAAACTAACAATGCCAGAATTTTCACAGTATGTAGATGAAAACTTGGATTTTTTAGTTGCTCTTCCAAGGTTATCTATGCTTGATGAACTTTGGAAAAGAATGGAACTTCGTGGAAATAACGAAGAATTCATAAATTTACTTAAAGAATATTATCCGCAAATTATCGAAAACTTTGGACACTCTGGCATGGTGGTAGAAGATGGCGAATATCTAGAAGATTCTTTTAGAAGACATGGTCTGCTTAACGATAATTCTTTAAATATTTAAGGAACATTTGCGTAGCTTTACTTAAGCGTTTAACGTTATAAGAGCATGACAAATACGTGCTAGGTAATTCTATGTTATTTATTTTGATTTTGACTATATCTTCGTAATTTTTTTGTTTGTCAATGTATTCATTCGTAGCAAACCCAATTCCTACATCATTTATTACACCATTAAAAATCATTTCAAATGAGGGAACACTAATAATAGGATCAAAACCTTCCAAGATTTCAAACCGTTTTCTTGTTAAGACTCTTTTTGTTGCTAAAGTTGGTAAAGTTTTTAACTGTGGTAAAGTTATCTCATTGCTAATATTATATTTGGCCATAAATGATTCTGTTGCAAAAAATGAATGAGTGTATTTTTTTAGTTCAAAGTACTTAAAATCTGGATAATTCAAATTTCTATAAGAGATAATCAAATCTAGTTTTTCGTTTCGCAAAAGTTCTAGACTCTCATTTGTTAAATCAGTGCTAATTTCAAATTTAATACAGGGGTAATTTGTTATGAATTTTTCTATTGGTTTCATTATAATCTCTGCACATTGAGGTGGACATCTCATTCTAATCACACCTGAACTGTTTTTATTAAAGTCTGTGACTTGTTGTTCTGCAAAGTCAATGGCTTCGATGAGGGGTTTTACATTGTTATAAAGGTTAATTGCCTCGATTGTTGGTTCTACGCCTTGTGGGCGTCTAGTGAAAAAGGTTTTGACACCAACTTGTTTTGCAAGAGCGTTCATCTTGTCGCTTATAGATCGAACAGAACTATAGCCGAGCAACTCGGCAACTTTTGAATAGTTCCTAATCTCACACATCTTTATGAAAATCGAATAAAAACTGTAATCTTTTTGTAAATTCATTAGCAATATAATAACACAACTTAATGCAAGGGTCAATATGCGTTATTCATAATGTATCAAAACTGATTAGACGGATTGTGAGGGACGTAAGTAGTTTTTTCATTTTATACTCATTTACACAAAAGAACCCCAACGGCTAGCCACCACTTACAAATGACAAAAGAAGAATACACCAAAGAAAGCCCCTTTTCAAGGGCTAAGGTTTTAACCAACGCAAAACATAAACCAAAGAAACTACACCAAAGATTGAACAATCTCAAAATCAAAGGAGTTCATATGAAAAACGAAAAATTTAAAGAATTACTTAACAAAATACAAGAAAAAAACATCCCAACACATTTTGACAGCACGGGCATGCACCAATTACAGGTCATGACGTATCTGTTAGAAGAATCGCAAAAAATAATCAACGACTTGGGCATCGAACTTGAATTTGCAAACGAAATACAAGAGATAGTAAAGTATAAAACTCCATTCAATATAATCAAACAAATCCTAAGGCATATTTGGTGGACAGATAGTGCAGGTGTATATGATTACATGAAAGTGCTAAGCTCAGAACAACTGACTGTACAAGAACTTGTGGAACTGCTTAAAAACTGCGACCCGAACGCTCTTGTTGTGCTTGGTGATTTATGCACAGCAGCGCCTCTGAAATACGAACCAACAGAGATGTATATGTTCAAAGACCAATCTACGAATAAAGTTCTTTTTGAAGACGATTTTCATCAAAGTATCGCCGACAAGATGCAACCTGTTGTTGTCATAGATGCGCCTTCAAAACAAAGCGAGCAAAAAGAAAAAGAAAGAACTACAAGTTATACAAAATTCTTTTCAAGTTCCAAAGGCAATTCACAAGAGATGATTAAATGGTTGTTCGAGCGTACCCAAGCAAACATCGCCGAGAACAACAAAGATATCAATATCATGCCACAACTCAAAAAAGCAAAAAACCTTGAAACGGCGTTAGAAATTTTAGATAATCATGTGAAATGGGTGGATGTGGATAAGGTTGCCTAGTGAATAACAAAAATACTTTTGGTATGACTTACATAGAATAGACCATGGGTATAACGCTTGCGATATTTTTGGGATTTGTTCAGGGTATAACCGAATTTCTTCCAGTGTCGTCAAGTGGGCATTTAATTCTGGCACAAGAGTTATTCAGTGCACCCCAGGATATGATGCTTTTTAACATTATACTGCATGTGGCAACACTCTTGGCGGTGCTTGTTGTGTTTCACAAGCGAATTTGGCAACTTGTACGAAAACCTTTTCAAAAGGCAAATTATTGCTTGTTACTTGCAACCGTTATTACTGTGACATTTGTATTATTGTTCAAAGATTGGATAGATGGTATGTTTGGTGCAAGTGTGCTTTCTGTGACATTTATGATAACCGCGGTCGTTTTGGTCATTGCATCATTTTTGCAAGACGATAATAGATCATCAAAGTTCAGTCCACTTTACCGAAATAATGGCCATCCAACATATTATTCTTCGTTTTTTACCGGACTTGCACAAGGGTTGGCGGTAATTCCGGGGTTTTCAAGAAGTGGGTTCACAATTTCGGCGGGACTTGCAACAGGTGTAAGTAAGGAAAAAGCGGCAGAATTTTCATTTTTGATGAGTATTCCTATTATAATTGCCGCGCTTGTCTATGAACTTGTGTCTTCGCCGATACCATCGAATATTTCGCCTGCACCGGTAATAGTTGGTTTTATTGTTGCACTTGTAAGTGGAATTTTTGCAATCAAATTCATGCTTCATATTGTTAAAAGAGTAAAATTATACTGGTTCAGTTTATATTTAATTGTACTTTCAATAATTACTTTGATTGTTTTATAAAACAATATCTGGTATAATAGAATATAAAATTTTTTTACGTGCGAGGTGAACTTATGAAACATATGGAAAATTTGGCAAAGCGGTTTTTAACCGAAGAGGGTTTTGGATTACAGACCGCACTTGCATATGCGGGCATGGGACTTTCCAAAACGACGGGGCAGGCAAATGAAATTATTGCGGGTGTAGGTTTTGCAGATCACCAGTACATGCCAGAGAGTCAAAAAAGAATGGCGGAAATTCTGGGAGAAATGCTTTTTTGTTGGCAAGTTCTTGCAAGTACGCTTGACATTATATCGCCAGAAGAGATTGAAGGTGAATACATTAATGCTTATGAGACATTAAGGCAACTTCACTCAAAGGAAAAAATAACGATACAAGATATGATGGATATGGGTCGTCATATCAAGCCAGAGGCCCTTGATCAAATACGCGAAGTTGATAATAACTTCAAGCGCAAAATGCGGGAAGATATGCTTAAACATCAATAGAGGAGATTTGCTTTTGCCAAAAATAATTGACCTTGATACAGACGAAAAGATTCATCATGGACGACGAGAAAAATTAAGACGTCGATTTATGGAGCATGGACTTGAATCTTTTAACGAGACAGAAGTACTTGAATATTCACTAGGGCTTGCAATCCCAAGAATTGATACCAATCCGACGGCACATAGACTTGTAAAAATGTTTGGTTCATTGGAAGGTGTGATCGAGGCACATCCGAAAAAATTACAAGAGGTTGGTGGAATAGGTCCACAGGCAGCAATATTTTTATCATTCCAAAGACAATTTTTAACCTACTACGCAAAACGCAAACAGGACGTTACTTTTTTGAAGAATCATGAGGCGGTTGTCAACTATCTTTCACCAATTATGCAAACTTTTTCAAAGGAAGAATTTTTGCTTGTTTGCCTTGATAGAAATGGTAAGATTTTATTGCAAGAACAAATAAGTGGTGGACTTGGGCATGTGGATATAAGCATCAGAAATGTGATAGATATGATTTTGCGTGTAAAAGCAAGTGCAGTAATCTTTGCACACAATCATATAGATGGAGGCATAAATCCAAGTAATTCGGACATTTTGTTTACGCGGACAATGGTAAATATGCTTGCACCTATGGAAATAAATCTAATTGATCACTTGATTTTTGGCAAAGATAAAGAAGAATTTTTCAGTTTCTCACAAGAGCAATCTTTTGGAAACAAAAGCATGTTGGAACTTTTTAAAAAAGAACAAAAAGGTTATGCATTAAGCAGAGATTGGCAAGACGTATAAGTGTCAATAATGTTAACATGAAATTCATGATGTTTGTGTTATTTTTGGCTGGTTCCTTTGCTTTTATACTTGTTCACTTTACTGGATTGCAAAATCCACGTCTTGAAATACTTGGGAACGGTGAACTTCGAATCCATTCACGTCAGCAGGTTACAAGTCCACTTGTCTATCGAACATATCAACATGCTTTGGGATTTACATATGTTACAAGTTCACAAAATGCGGTTGCACTTCGCCAGAAATTCCATACAATTGATGGAGAGAGTTTTACCCCACATCGACAGATGTCAAAAAGAGAGATTTTATCAATCCTAGGGCACCAAGTTGTCGAGACCCAAACAAATCAAATAATGCAGGTGACATATGCGTTTTGTGCACGAGGCAGAGACTTTATTATGAGTGGTAACCGTCGAGTAAATCTGCAAATTGCCCAGCAAAACAATCGTGTAACAGTGGGATGGCCTGTTATTTTGGGGTCGTTTTAAATTTTGATTGAACAAGGGTGTGTATTTCATTTACACAACTATCAAGAATAATGTTTTCAATGCTGTGATCACAATATTTTTGGATTTTAACTGCATAGTTCTCAAAATCTGCAATTCGGTTTTGTATATCATTTACACTTCCGCCTCGTTCGTGTATTCTTCTTGCTACTTCTTCTTTGGGTACACTTAGGTATATGGCAATCACATTTTTTGTACCATATTCTCTTTTTAATGCCTCAATACCAATCCAATCACAATCCTTGATTTGAATGCGACCGGTTTTTGCAATGCCCTCAATGATTTGTTTGCTCATTCCTCGATGTAAATTGTCACGTGCAACGATAGTATATTCAAAAACATCACCTGTTGTAATTTTTTTTTTGAATTCTTCTGTAGACACAAAAAAATAAGGATTACCTTGATTTTCACCTTCTCTCATGGCTCTGTCTGTAATGCTTGGCATCTTTACATAAATGTCTGGAAAACGTCTGTTAAGTTCACGTGCGACGGTATCTTTGCCAACGCCGCTTGGCCCCTCCAGAACAACAATTATTGGTTTCATATCTCATTATATAACATTTTTTGGAAATTCCAGTAATCTTTGTTATTTTTACACAGGAGTTGAAGCATTAGTTGTTGTTGCATCAGACTTTGATTTTGGCAACATTGCTTCTTTGATGTCTGGTTGGATTCTGGTTCGGTGGGGTAATGATTTATCGTCAAGTCGTTGCATTTTCAATTTTATTACGCGCTCGAGTATGATTTTTACATCATGCACGGTGTTCAGATCATCAAGAATTGCAAAAGTTTGCTGTTCGGCGGTGGTTGTATTAGTGATTTCACTCCTGTCAATTGTTGCAAGTTCTAGTCTTACCATTTTTGCGACAAGAAGTTCAAGTTTATTAAGAGACATCAGACCGGTATCTGCAAGAATTGAAATATCGGAATCGGAATTAATTTTGGAAAGTTCACAATTGACGGCAGCCTTTATTTTTGCCAATTTCTTTTTGTAAATGTTTCTTTGTATGATAAGTGCATAAAATATAATAACGGAAATCATCTTAGATACTTCGATAAGCATTCCCATTATGTTCCATCGACCAACCGCGCCGGCACCTTCGGACTCTAGAATCATGAGAGGTGTTTGCATGATAAATAACATTATCGCGTATAAAAATACGGTAATACGTACAGGGTGTCGCCCTGGCATATATTGACCTGCAACAAAACCAAGTGCGAATACAAGTGTGACCGATTGAATGATTTGTGTTTCACGGGTAGGAAGTTGCGTTCCAATAACATATATTGCGGCACCAAGTGCAATAAGTAACATTACAACAAGAAAGATGCGTCCGTACATTCTGCGCTTTGGACTGTCTTTTGCAAAAATCCACCAAAAGACCAAGGCACGAATAGAACTGTATGCGGCAACCAAAATCAAACTTAGAATGGTGTCAAAACTTGAATGCAGTGCAAGTGCCAAAAACATAAGTGCCCAAATTGCACTTCCGATACCATTCACCAAAAGGTACTTGCGTTTATCTTTGATTTGATATGATGCAAATTCAAAGACGATGACAATTACACCTATAACTTGGGCAACAATAAACCATACAGACATAATATTTCTCCTAATTTAATTAAACGACTACACCTAAGTATATTTGAGAAATTCGTTGCATGTGGTAAGAAATTAATGATTTATAAAAAATTACTTTAGATTGGTTAATTAGTTTTTCCAACGCTTCAATGTTGGAATACCTTCCTTGCACTGGGCATCGGCATCTTCTTTTGAAAAGCCGAATTGTGTCACCATCACATTTGAAACAAACACAATCATTTCATCAAGGGTAATGTCAGGTTGGAGAAACACACCTTTATCGTAGCAATAAACACAATAGTCTATGCTTTTATTCCCTGTTGTTTCTGTTCCGTACATTTCGTCGCTTGTCATAGGTGCACCGCAACTGCCACAATGTTTTTCTTGCATTATTCCTCCTTTACCAACTGGGACAATAGTATTCTACAACACTTACTCGTCAGATGTCAACGACTTTGCCGACTTTGACAAAAAGCAGACCCTATGTGCTTAATCGCATAATTGTCTACAAAGACCGAGTAGAAGTCTTTATCAATCTGCTACCGCTCACAAATTCATAAAAAAGGACGATTTACGTCCAATTTTTGTTAATCTCCGTGTTGTGGCGATCCGGAAGGGACTCGAACCCTCGACCTCTACCGTGACAGGGTAGCGTTCTAACCAACTGAACTACCGGACCACGACGGATAATAAACGTATTATATCATATAAGTCATATTTTAGCAAGGGGAAATTTTTCGAAGGAGTGCCCACCCACTGTCTTTGTGATATAGTATGACATGGGGAAAGAAAATCAAGTTGGGTGCAATAAATGTGGTGCAGTTGCCAGTCAAATTAA
>Ga0131853_10010800_pt1 | contig 16693 bp, 9 predicted proteins | sample TergutLab28metaG_FD_92764 | JGI IMG/M metagenome (GOLD analysis project Ga0131853, IMG submission 92764) | Labiotermes labralis P1 segment gut microbial communities from Petit-Saut dam, French Guiana - Lab288 P1 (version 2) (version 2) | ecosystem: Host-associated > Arthropoda: Insects >...
ACACATCCCATCCCCTGTCATACTTCATCCACCTGCCTATGAAGATGGAACTGATAGAGGGTTCCGAAACATCGGCTATTGGAACTCAGACGCCGGGGAATTACCCAAAAGAAAACATATTACATATAGAACACGGCAAAAGCTTAAAATCAAGAATACATTAATGATGTTTAATGCAGACAGGACAAAAACCACTGTGTAACAACAAAAGCATAGAAAGATATGGTTGTATTTAACAATCAGAGAAACAAGTCAAGTACAGACAAAGAGCATTTGTAGCAAATGAATACAGACAGCAAATTTACGCATATGATTGACATTAACATAAGAATATTAATTTTTTTGGGTGAGAGTTGGTGACAAAACATAGATTATTAGGACTAAATATTAAGTATATTCATCTTATGAAAGATGTTTAATGGCACATTATCAACTTGTAATAGATTTATATTGAAAATATTCTTCTATGGAGTAAAAAGAATGTATATGTAGTAATTGTTTTGAGCAAATTTCAAATTTCCTGACATTATTGGATATATCTTTAATGTATGGAGGAAGAGTGTTGAAAATCTTAATGCCCATGTAATGTACTCCCCTTTGGTATATAGTAAAATTAGTTATGGGCTGATAAAAATTATTAAATTGTCTTGTACTTTTATTCTGATTCTCTGAATTCAAAATAAACAGATTTTTGTTTTTAACTACAAAAAGCATAAGTAAGATGATATGTTACAATACAAAAGGTAGAATCTCCAACCTTCGAAACAGGTTCCTACATGAAACGCTATTTTTACAACCCATCATAATTCTAACCATTCTTTTTTGCATTCTAGATATTTTTGTAGCATGGGGTGAGTTGCCCCAAAAAGGTAAACCATAACTTATAATTGCATTAAAATAAGAATAGTAAATAGTTTTCAAAGTATTGAGAGACATAAATGGTTTAATACACCTCATTATGCAGCATGCTGAACTTAGTTTTGGGATAATATATTCAATATGACAACTCCAGTTTATTGAATCATGTATATATATATATATATATGCTCAGAAACTTAATTTTAGGTAGAGCTGTTATTAGATTATCATTACAAACAATGTTCATATCAAATGTGGGCTTGTTTTTGGTCTTAAATTGAATGTAATGACTTTTGTCAACGTTTATGGAAAGTAAATTTACTTTTAAGTATTTATTTACAAAATTAAAAGCTGTGACCATATTAGATTGAAAATCTTTTGAATTAGGACTTTTTACTATTATATTTGTATCATAGATGAACAATATAGGTACAGTTTTATCATTTATGGTTTTGGGCAGATCATTGACATATATAAGGAACAGCAGTGGACCTAAGACCGATCCCTCAGGAACACCATCAGTTATTTTTTCCCATGCAGAAAAACTCGTTTGACGTAATCCTTCATCCAAGATTTGAACTCTCATGGGACATTTCTTGTCTAACATATTGATTAAGGTCTCAGAACACTTACCCATAGAATTAGTTGTTTAATTGCATACAAACATAATAAAGACAGCAATTAACTTCAGAGAATATTAAAATCATAAATACTGTATTAGGCAAGATCATATTCCTGAAAACAATTATGACAATGTTGGTCATCAGGAACTCATATCACATTTATAAAATGGCTTTCATTGCAGTGCTTTCCCAGTAGTCCTTGGCAGTAAAAGTGCTAAAGAGCTGCACACTGAAACAAAATTAAAATGGAATATGGCAGTTTACTGTCATATCCAAGAAAATGAGGGGGGAGGGATGGTATTATTGCAATTCATAAAATGATAACAGTGGCTGTAACACAGACAACAATAAGTATTAACATCCAGTATTGATTTGTACAAAATGTATATTATCCCCCTCTTTTGGGTTAGTTGGATGATCTTCCTACAAAACCTGCATCTCCCTGCTTATTTTGATCCTACAGATAGGGGCAGAAGATTCCTCCACAACATCAGCCACACAGCCCACTGCCACAAAGTTCAAAAGTCCAGATGTATGATCAGGGTGGGTTTGCTACGAATTAAGTGAATAACTGAGAACTGGTTTGGTGTTCTGTCTCTTTTAATGATCTGCTGGATGACCGAGGATAAACATGAGAAACCAGAATACAGACAGACTTATCCATTGTAAATATATCACGAGAGGGCCAAGTGTGATTCTGATTTCTGTGAATTTGGAGTTTCACAACAAATATTAAAACTTGGTTAATATTACAATTGCGATAATATGTGTCATAATTTTATTGCATAACCAGACAAGTTTTGTTCCTTCCGGAGATTAAAGGCTTACAAATAAGAATGCTCTATCATACTTCCTCAATATTAAAGTGCCATATTAGGTCATTTTTTTGAATGTCATAAAAGCATATATTAATTTCCACATGAATGACTGTAAGAAAGAACATTCCAAAGTATTCTTTAAATGAATTTCTTCATTATTTGTGATGCCACTCTCCAAGTGTTTGCTGCTATTAATTTATGTTTAATGAATTCCACTGGAAATTGAATTTTGTTGTTGAGTGTGTACTCCTCCAATAACATATTAGACTACCTTGTATTACAATGTTACTTGTACTTTCCTGTGAAGGCCTCGAAATGTAACTATAATGAAGCCCAACTTTGATAATCGTACTTGTAAGCTTACACCAGACATGTTTTGATACAGTATTACTCTACAGTCACAAGTTAAACAGACATATAGCGGGTTACAATTTGTACATGCTATTTCTGTTCTACTCTTATAAAGTTTCTGGCTGATGCTGTGCAAATTGTTGTCTGCTTTGAGAGTACCAGCTTGCTCCCACATGCACCCCCATTTGAGGCTCCAATGTAGTTATGGCAGGAGTGCTACATTATCCCATGTGCACCTGGGCTTGTTACACACCTCACACACATAGAGTGAGAATATTACAGATTCTGGAGGAAATACAGGTAGTAAACATTACATGTGGGAATAACTACTTGAAAGTAAATCTGATACTAACCAACTAAGATGAACCCAAGAAGGAAGAAAGGCATTGAACAGCTGACTTCCAGAAACACAGGGAAGGTAATATTTCCAGAGAAGGCTCCAACTCGACCTATCATCATAGTCATGCTCATTGCCATTGTTCTGGAAACAGTGTAAAGCCCACATTAATATTACATGTCACAAGCACTAGCAGTGGGTTACAATGTATCTGTTGTCCACAAGAACAGATGAAATTACAGAATACACATTTTACTCTCTTGTATACTGATATTACAATAAGCATTCCACTTGGCCATTAAATATTAATTACGTATCTATAGAAGTTGTTATTCACCAGACAGTTTTGGGGGAAAAATCCATGGGCTCCATCTCTGTGTAAATGTTATACATACATATACATGCCGGGGACCGCGGTAGCACAGTGGTTAAGGATTGTGCTACAAATCAGAAGGTCAATGGTTCGATCCCAGCTGGTGTCAGTGGATTTTTCATTGACATAAAATCCTTCCGATCGCACTATGGCCCTGGGGTTGATTCAGCCTCGAACAGAAATGAGCACCAGGAGAATTTCCTGGGGGTAAAAGCGGCCGGTGCGTAAGGCTGACAACCTTACCACCATCCTGTGCCGTTGTCACGAAATCTGGGAGCCTTAACTTTCTGGAACCCTCTGGGCCTGTCCAGGCCTGTAATGGGACTGCTTTACCTTTACATATACATGCGTGTTTACATACATACATACAGACATGCATACACACACACACACACACATATAAAAGCTCACATGTGCACACACATAGACACATGCATACACACACACACACACGTACATGCATACATACATACATACGTATGTATGTACACACACACACACACACACACACATACAATGCTCACACACGCACACGTACACACACATACACACATACAATGCTCACACACGCACTCGTACACACACACACACACACATGTACATGCATACATAAATATATACATACATACACACACACATACATACATACATACATACACACGTGGGTCGGGCAGCTCAGTCGGTATAACAACTGACTACGAGCTGGACGGTCCAGGATCGAATCCCGGTGGGGACAAGATTTTCCGCCAGTCCAGACTGGCCCTGGGGCCCACCCAGCCTCCTGTCAACTGGGTACTGGATCTTTCCCGGGGGTAAAGTGCGGCCGGGGCATGCTTCTGACCACTCACCCCCTTCTAGTGCCATGGTCATGGAAGAGTAGAGCTATACTTCTGCTCACCCTCTGGGCCACACTGGGCCTGTAACGGGATCACTTTACATACACAAACACATACATACATACATATGTACATACATACATACATATGTACATACATACATACATACATATGTACATATATACATACATACATACATACATACATACATACATACTTACATACGTACATACATCACAACACATCACATCACATTTCATTCTGCAGATCCAACAAGTCATCAATACAAAATATACACAATTTTTACATTGTAAAATACTAACATTTTACAAAACAATGTTATATATAATTCTTACACATACAGAATTCAACTACAGAGTAAAGGGATTGTGTATTTTCTTAAGGCTACTTTAAGTTTTCCTTTTCTTACTTAAGGATTGTCAGACTGTGTGTTAAATTGCTGAAAATGTTGATGACAGCATAAAATGTACTTTATTGCAAACAAGGTCGGTTGGCATTTGGTGTATGAAGATGGTGCTGATTCCTTGTGTTAATATTGTGTATAGATGCATTTGTTTGAAAATTTTTCTGTTTCTTGATAGTGAAGTTTATAAATGAAAGTATTTATTGGCATGGAACAGGTAGAATTTCCAATTTTATAAGCAGACTTCTGCATTTCAGGACAAGGAAAGCATTTAATTATGTGACCCATCTGTGAAAAGCACTTTTAAAAATTTTTTATAACCAATCTTTAATTCCACACTCTTAAGTGTGAGTAACCAGAAATCTTAATATGGTGCACAGCCACACAATCTAGTATATCATAGACATCTCACAGATGTTACAATATGGCACATCATTTCAGGTGCCCATGCAATATGCTGATCAGTTATAGTGTAACATACTTCCATTCATTCATTCATTTCATTGGCATGTGCAGAATGTGACGATTCCTTGCCATTCTCAGGACCTTCTTCCATTCCAATATTTTTATGGAGCATTTTTAGTGCTCCTGACCAAAACAGTCTTTGTACATTCCACGTTCCAATTTCTTGTTCTTTTTCCAAATCCATTCATCATCAGTTATCAGTTCCTTCCAAGGCTCCTTGGACAAATTCATAACTATGTATTTTGCACTTAGATGGGGGGTTAACCCATCATAAAACCTTCAAACTGAAGGGCCAGGATTTTTAATCAGGGTTTACTACCTTAGATGACTTGCTTTCATCACAGCTACCAGAGTGTCATCTACCCTTGTTTTGATTTTGGAGTATCCTTCTCCTAGGAGGGTTGCAACCAAGCGCAAGTGTACCTTCTACACTATGTTATAGACCTTTATTGATTGGGTCTATCAGACCCCCTTGCTGTGTCTGCTCGCTGACCCACGCTGCCGAAGGGGTTGGTTACCTCAACCTTAGCATGGGGTTCTCACTTTAACAGGACCCACCACTAGCAGGTAAGAGTGGGGTGGGAGTGGAGAGGTTTGTAGATTTTCATCTTCATGTAGAAAATCTTATTAGGTATCATGTACCTTCACATCACACTCCAATATGGGTCCCTTAGTGTAGCATACAGCATTCAGCAAAGTATTAAACTCATAACCAGCACTGGACAAACACACAAATAATCCTGTGTATAACAAAGAACACATTCATAATACATGTGCAGAAACGTTATAAAAGGGAGATAAATACATGAAGTTTTAAGTCATTGTTTTCTATTCAACATAAAATATGGCCAAGGAATTCTGCGCTGAAGTTTCCTTCTAAAAGAGTGAACAAAATTTTTTTTTGTCATTTTTATAAAATTATGTCATATAACTTTGTGATATTAGTAAACATATGTGCCATTTTTGTAGTAAAAATGGTAAAGAAGATACATTTTTATTCACTAATAACATGATTGTGCAGAGAAATCTGTGCTCACCAATTCATGTTTTCTTGTATTCTAGGAATGGTGGTAAAATTGAGCATTAGATTTTTCCCAAGTGGGGTAATAATTTTCTGAATGGGAATTTCTTGTATCCAAGCAACCGCACTTACTGAGTTCTTTCCTGGGCCTTGTGTTGTTCCATATTACAGATTTATTTGGCCACTATGTTTTGCTACTGTGTGTTGGAAATTAAATGTTACACACTGGAATGGGCTCCAGTGACTTACTTTTAATACTAAGGTTTGTCAGAATCTTTCAACTGTTTCTGGAGTTTGAATGGAAAAAGGGACGCGCACGCACGCACACACACACACACACACACAACATGGTAATAATATCATCATAGTTCTTTTCCGTTTCAGGGAGGAAAGCTGGTTAAACACTGCAGTTTTGCTTGTTGCTTCTAATAGGTGTGAGGCTGTCACTCTAAAGGAAGAACAAAGAATGGGAATATTTGAAAAGAGATAGCTCAAAAGAATATTTGGGCTGATAAGAGAGGCAGTAATATGAAAGTGGAGAAAAGTACAAAACCAGGAGTTATTTTTAGTCTTTATCAAACATTATTTGAATGATGAAATAAAGGGGTATGATGCGTTTGACACGCAGCGTGTGTGGGTGTGATAAGAAATGCACACATTTTTGTGGTTGGGAAAAATGAATGGTAGAGGCTGCTCAAAAGACCTATATTTCTATAAGAGGGTACTATTAAAATATAGCTTAAGGAAGTACCTGTGGTAGATGTGGACTTGATGCTTGTATCTAAAAGTAAGGACCAGTGGTGGGCTTTTTTGAACATGCTCATTAACCATTAATTTCTATAAGGGAGGGGAATATTTTAACTACATTGAGTGGAGAAGGATTCTGCTTCAGACAGTTGGCTAGTTATTTTTTTACCTTACATTCACTGGGAACTAGGCATTGAAATATTGAGTTATTGGAATACAATATTTACCGTAGACTTGTAGGAAAGAGTTCCACTACCGCACTCATCAGAGAATTGGTGCAAACTAAACCAGCGCCCACAAAAACCGAAGAAAGAACCAGCAGCATCTCCATGCTGTTGCACCAGTACATAGACACCACACAGCAACATGACAGCACATACCCAACAACTGCAAGTGAAGTTACCAGCTACAGATCTCAAATTAACTTTCTATAATGTGTGGGAAAGTCAATGGTCTGAGCAGAGACTGATTATTAGTTCTGCCAAGAGGAGGGGAAAAAATAAAATCAAACAGCCATTCAGTATTTAAAGTATCAGGAACAATTGAAACAATACATCATTAAAAGTAATTTTTAGTTTAGTGAAGTGTCCCTCAGTAGACAAAGTAGCAGTGACAAAATTATATCCTTTAAGTCTTGAGCATGCTTAGTGCAATAACATATAAATATGATCTGCTGAACTAATTTCAAACTTCCCATCCAATCAAGTTTATTTCTATGAATTTAAGGCCTCATTTAATAAGATCACACTTGAGTATGATTTTCAGCAATTTAAAGCTTCTTATCCATGTACAGCACAGTTCCATTCAGGGGTGTAGTTAGGGGAAGGCGAGGGGTGCATCCACCTCAGGCGGCAGTATTGAATGGATGACAAAACTACCATTTTTAAGTTGGGGGGGGGGGGATTTTCTACACTTAATGAGTTCTTAAATTACTGAGCAAAATGAAAGGAAATTCAATAAAATGATTGTGGCCATATAAGGTCATGTTTTTGTTGGGGGCAGCTAGGGTGATGACTCACCTTAGGCACCAAAAAACCTGCCAATGCCACTACATCCATTAACTTTTTATACAAATGGGATCATATTTCAGTTTGATCTGAAATAATTATAAACTTTCACCAACATAAACTTATTTCCATGATCTTAACGGAGGATATCCCATTGTGTTTCACAGATTAAACACAGATTAATGCCATCTCCACAAACAAATATTGTTTTATACACAAATAGTTGTGGATACTGCGTTACCATTTGATATTTATTTCCTTCAATGTATCAGCATTATTCATAGGATCATATTTTAATTTATAAAAATTTGTCATCCATGAATGTCACAGTTCCATTAAGTTTCTTTATACTTCATAAGAACACACCACTATTCAAACTGAATCTGAATTAATTAAAAATCCAGAACACATGTTAATTCTTACATTATTTATTTTTTCCTTTAAAATGAATAGAGAGATTTTATTATTTGCTCTCACAGCAGCAAATGTTTCCTTTTTATTAATATCTGATTTAAATTAAAATAGCACCAAAGCATGTAAGCAGTATCAAAATTCAATATATATTGATGCAGTAATGTCACTAATTCTGTGTTTGTAGCATCATAACTGATAAGCTCAATAAAAAACTAGACTACATAAATTCCTTAATGAGATGAATAGGTTTGTTTCAGTTCTGATTTAGCACAGTGATATTTTTGTGAATAAGTTCATAAAGTTTAACAGTTATTTCAGGGCCAACACAGATTAAAAACTGTTCATAAATGGTAACTGTCATACAGTTATCTTGCCTGCAGTATCCAGTAATATTTACTGCAAGTGCATCAGGAATTTCTGTGGCTCTGTATGTTGTATGGATGATTGCAAATTGTTAATCACATAATAACGAATAACTTTTCTTGTAGCTACAACTAATTATATTGTGCTGTGATTGTATGGATGTTCAGACTTACACCATAATATGTAACATATCAAAAAATAGAAAAGTACTGGATCATACTCAGCCAATAATCTTAAAATTACAAAGAAGACAATAATTTTACCTGATTCTTTTGATTTGCCATTAAATGAATCTCTAGTGAAAACCTTTCACTACAAATCAAGGCTTAAACCACAAGGCTATAGAATCTACTCTGAAACACCTGAACCTGGCAAATTACAGAGTTAAAGACATTAAATGAAAAATAAAAAATGTAACTTCTCAAGAACATTTCAACAAGTCTTGTTGTATTCATTTAAGCTGTATATCAACATACCAAGTATCTTTTTTTTGCCAAGGCAATTGATGACAGTGCTTGCAGACAGACTGATCACTACAGTTGCTGCTCCAACAATAATAGAGTATATGTACATTGTGTCACCTATTTCTGCCTATAAAGAACACAAATCATAAAGACAGAAGTTAGTATTTTTTTTTTGTGCTACATGCTTCCATCTCACTCACTCATTAATTTGGGTACAACATTTTGTAATCATTCTTGTCTGTGAATTTAAAGAATACAAGGTACATAAAAATAATTAATAGTGTAGTTACTGTACAAAGACAAAACTGTCCCTGTCCCCATCGTGGAGATGTTTAGGGGCTTAAGATGAAATCCCATTAATGCTTAACTTTGACACTGGCTGGAGGTAAGTAGAGAATTTTGTGCCTCAAAATGACTATATTACAGTTATTCAACTCCCAGTATATCCAGAATATTGCAATAGGGTTAGTAAGTAGTTAGCATAGTCAGTTGATGAAGTATATAGCATAAATTTATGTGTTGATAATTCCTCACAAAACTCATAATCAGGTCATGAAGAGGATATAGAAACATGATGAACTGATGCCCTTGTTACTTCATTAGTGTTGCTTACTTACAGGAACACATGGTTCATCGAACAGCTTCTCTGTTTCATTGAACATATTTTTCGACCCACTATGAGATGCTAACATGACACATATAGTTGCATTTCCAGAAACAGGCTCGTTGATGATAAAATACTCCTCTACGATGGCAAAAAGTTGAGGGAGCCATAATCGTACTGTGTTCCATCTAGAAGAGTCAGTGTGTCAATGTTTAGTATTCCATTACTAAATAATTAAAGAGTAAAGAAGAAGAATCAAGAAATATACAATAAAATAAATGAAGAATATTACACAATGGTGAGAAATTACAATTTCTTCTTATCACATTGTATTCAAAGGATGATTAAATTTGCAAGGGCAAACAGGTAGCAGAATATGTAGCATGTATGGAAATTAGAAATTTATATGAAACTCTGGCAGGAAAACCAGGAGAATAGATGTTATGTGGTAGATGGGAGAATAATATTAAAACATATCTTGGAGAAATACTCCAAGTTAGGAGATGTACACTAAATTGATGTGAAACAAGATAGGGTGCAACAGCAACATGATAACCAATATTTTGATGTATGTACCGTGCATCTTGTACAGATTATTATCCAGACCAACAAATTCACAACGTATATATATATATATATATATAGAAACAATATTTTATGTATTGTAAGTACTCCTACATATTTCAATGCACCCACATCATCTTCTGTTTATGTATACATTTTAATTTATGGGTTTTTTTTTGAGTTTGTAACCTTAAAGAATTTTATAACTTTAGCAGAGTAGAAGGGTAAGACTCCCTGAAGATGATGTGGGTGCATCAAAACATGTAGCAGTACTTACAATATGTAAAATATTGTTAATATATATATATATATATGTTGTGCATTTGTTTGTCTGGATAATAAAATGATACCGAATATTTAAATTCCACAAAAGCAATTAATTATTTGACTGTTTAACATGTTTTACAGACTCAAGAATATCTGTTGTATGATGTGACTTACTTAATAACTCATTATCTGAGATGGAAAATTGCTCTTGCATGGCGAGTGTAACTGTGAACTAGAAAAAATGAAAACGTCTATTTATAATTACTGGCACACTCCTGAGCAACAAAGAGTATGGTGGTGTTTATTTTTGTAAATGTGTAACATCACACAAAATTTCAGTGCTTTACAGTAAATTGCAGCATTGCTTTAACTTCAGAAGTCTGTACAGCCTCAAATTGGTGTTACAAATGATAGGCAATTGAAAATTGGAGGTGGAGTTGCCTGTAGTGATTAATTGTTCATACCAAGTGTCATGAATATTTGTCTGTTGTTTGAACAGTTACTGGGGGAAGGTCAGACACAAGGATATCATAGGAGAACTAAATATTTCCTCACTAATGCAGTAGGCTAAAAAGTGTATAATTCTTCACACAGATGTAGCAAAATGAATGTCCTAATTTCAATTACTGGACTTGTTATACTTAAAAATGTCACTTTTATGCCAGAATTTAAAATGCTATGTGCAAATTCCACTCTTTGCATTGAATAAGAAGTATAATGCTAGGAAATTCAATTGAATATTATTGTTAGTTAATTAAGTAAAACGTTCTTGAAGTGTTCCTTCTCATTTCGCTTAAACTGGTTTCTTGCATGTTGCACCAAATTTTATAGAAATATAGTAAAATTTGTGATGCCCTGCACTGGATGATCCAGAAAGTTCTGTTAATCAGAAACTGAGAAAGAGGCCATTTACATTTCACTATTTTATCAACCAGCAGAATCCAGCCATGATTTTATCAATTATTACTGGTATCTTGGTTGTCTGCTTTTTAGATTACAGACACACACACACACACATGCATACACACACACACATGGACACACAATGTTCTGAAAGTAGTGATGAAAAAGGACTATGAAAGTAGGACAGGGAAAACAAGGCAGAGCATTGAGTGACAAATTAAATAACTGGGTCTTCCCATTTGGTTGTTAGGCACACCAAGATACACATTAGATATAACTTTCCAATACCTAGAAAATTAGAATATCCAGCAACCTTAGTGCTGGAGGTGCAGGATATCACATATTTTACTGTAATTAGATTCTTTGTTGTCATAAATGTAGTGAAAGTGTTCAACTTAAAAAAATGTACTAAACACTATGTGAAGTCATAAAGAGGGTCATACACAAGCATAGATTAATTTTGGGAAATGTTCAGACATCTCCAATGCTAACCCCCACAGTCCACCAAATTGGATGATAAAGACTAATGCTGCCTTTCCAACATGTGGCTTGTGACAAAATGGCTTCATCTGCTTGATACCCAGTTTCAGTAGTGTTGTGAATCCGTTATTAGGTGCATCTGATGTCAGGACGCCTACATTTTCTTCAAGCAGGGATTTCACCTACAACAAATATTTTGACAGCTGTAAAATATCGTTATACCATAGAAAGATTTCAAAGAAAGAAATCAAACTATAAACTCACATATATGTTTATACATCATCAACCAAGATTTAGACTTAATATTTGCAGTTGAAAACAATGTCAAATTTTGTCATTTAATTCAGAATTTTAGTTTAAAGTGTACTGCAGTCTTGTTCAATAATATTGACTTTGAGAGTGTCATTCACTCTGACACAACCCAAAGAAATAGAAATAAAGCCTGGTGGTGAAGTGAAATATGTTATAAATCATAGTATTACTTGGTAAAAATAATTCAGCAGTCTTGCAGTGAATTTATTTAGACAGTGCAAGCACTCTTTATTTATGAACACAGCAAGTAAGAACTTTCAGAGATACACAAACCTGCCCATATGTTCATGTGTCTGTCCTACAGGAGATAACCCCTGCCCCAGAGATAGAACCTAATAGTATGTGATGAGATGCAAGGTGAAGTGCACTGTACATCTCTATCATTTTTTCTTTTTCTTTTCTACTTTCTTTTTATTTTTATTTGTGTTTTCTTTTTTTATTTTCCTTTCTTTCTCAGTGTGAAGATGGAGATAATACATTCCTCTGAAATGTTTATAAACATCTACCAAACTACACAGTGTAACAACTTGAAAGACCAAAGTATGAACTGTATTAAAATTTGTCAAAGTTTGGAGACTTCAGAAGAACACTTACAGGGTAAGATTCTGGAGGTTTGCCAGTATTGATGCTATAGATTCTTCTGAAGACTCTGAGAGCTTCATCCCTTCTGCCACAAGACATGAGGAACTTTGGTGACTCATTGAAGCAGCACATACCACATCCTGCCAGAAAACTGGGCAAAGCAGATGCTAAAAGGAAGATGTTCCAAGAGCGGTATGTGATGTATCCACCAAATAGAGTCCATGACCAGGGCTGTGGAATTAGCAGCCATGCTAGAGCTGAAGGATGGAAAAAGAGGAATGCATTAAAGTGAAGAAAAACTAATAGTACTGCAGAATTCTTTTAATCTGACTTGCATGGTACCAGAAAGGCAATGAATTACTGAATATTATGGATATTCAGACTACCTACACTGACTTAAATTTTTATCGGTTATTCTTTGTTACTGCTCCAATATTTGGACTGTACAGCAAATCAGAGGAGCATGCTTTTTGGGTATGTCCTTCATCTGCTGGTGGGTCATCAGGGGCCTCTTATGTGTTTTCTAAAGTCTTGAGAACTGTAGAATTTGATGGTGTAGGATACAAGGTGTCAGGAGATACCACAATGGTTGATGTACAGTCATTCTTGGAGGATTTTTTTGTATATGTTCATGAAACCTGCCTGTAGCATACACAAATCTTTCTTTCTGTATAAGAAGAGAAACTTCTGGTCATGGGACTGTCTCCACAAGTGCCAGATTATCAGGATTTCTGAATTATAAGACTTCAGGTTATTGAAATTTTTTAGTAATTGAAACAATATGTGTCACGGCTGCATTATTGTACTTAATATTGTTAGTCTTTTATTTATTGATGCTGTCTATTACTGCAGGTGGCAGGTGTGTAGTGCTGAGTGTAGATGAATGATATATGAGTACAGAATGATAGTGACAGGAGAAAACAAAAGACAAATAGACAAATCTGTCCTAATGCTACTGTATCCTTCACAATCTTCTGTGAACGGCCCTGGGACTGAAGGCAGGCCTCTGTAGTGAGAATCTGCTAACCACATGAAGCTTGGCACTGCTGATTATATTTTCTGAACAGCTTAATCAAAATATTGTGCCATAACTAATTAAATGCCAGGAAAACTTGCAATTATGGACCTAATCTTAAGCTTCCTTTTAACACAAGTGCACTCTGTCTGTTGGGGTTAATGGGTGCAGACTTTAGCACAATGTGAGAAATAACTTCATTCATGGATATATACATAAGAGATACCACAGATACTACCTGGAAGAGCAACATTTGCTATGGATGTGTACAGCCCAACATTCATCACAGCTCTGGCCCTATGTTGGCAACTGCTGAACTCAGCAAGGTATGTCAACAGAATGGCAAATGGTCCACCTACCCTGCAAATTCATAATTTTGTATTAATCTACCAACATTCTTACAATTTTTTCACGTCATCAACACATTAATTTTAAATAAGTTCTGAATTAAGTTGTAAATACTTTTTCATTGTTGTAAAACTAAACTATGATACTAAAATAAGACACAGTTTATACTGAATGTACACTGCTTATTATTATGCTCTATGTATACATGACTATTTCCACATCTGATAAGATTACTGGCGTGTGAAATAAATGAATGAATGAATGTAATAATAAATTATGTTGTTATTTTTAATGAGAATATTCTCTGTTGTCTTCTTAGATAAAACTGACATGACTTGAAAGAGGAAAACGTTCAAGTGCATCATAGAATGAGTGAAGGTGCTTACAGTTCCCTTGCTGTCAAGTCTAAAGGACATAAAACGCTTATCAACACTAAAGGAATCCCATACGCATTAAATATGGAGTCACAAATATTAAATAATTGAGTTACAACTTTACTACAGTTTTATCACTATTAATTATATACTCTTTCTTGGAAAACACAAATTGAATGTATTATGTCTAAACTAAGCTCAGATTGTTATGCCATGCGGTCAGACAAACCATTGTATCACTAAATACTCTGAAAATGGTTTACCATTCCTACTTTCACTCTGTAATGATGTATGATTTATTGTGTTAGGGGCACTCCTCAGACAGTATAAACATTTTCAGGTTGCAAAAGAAGATTATTAGAATCATGTTGGGTTAGAAGTAGTGACTCTTGTAGAAAATGATTTTTTTTAATTCAGAAATCTTAACACTCCCTTACCAACACATTCTTTCTCTTCTTTTGTTTATGATAAGAAAAACAGGAATCAATTTCTGGTCAATTCTGAGATATATCACATTGACACCAGGCAACATGCAAATTGTCACCAACCTTTTTGTGAATTTGACTAAATACCAGGAGGGAGTGTACTGTTTAGGGGTTAAGGTGTTTAATATGCTTCCCTCTTATATTAAAGTAGAGTCTGATAATCTCAAGAAATTTAAATTGATTTTACAGAAATTTTTGTATGAAAATTCCTTTTATTCATTGGATGAATATTTTGAACTTCAAAAAAATTAAATTTTTTAAATATATGATCTAAATTGGTATTCGAAACTTTGGCACATAAAACAGATATACATTTATGTTTCTGTTTTCTTTACTACTAATCTGCATTTTAGATCATGTTGTGTATAAAATGTAAGTACATGAATGTACCAATACTTATCTGTTATGCAGTGATGTAGTAAATTATTTTTTGCCCATTAAGTACTCGATCCTTTTAAATTGTGTTTTTATGTTATTATTGTTATATAAAATAATTTATATTATGTTAAATTCTCAAACATAATACTAGGCCTAGTAACTAAAACTGTTATACACTTTTGTATTGACTTCACTTCTTGATTTCTTAAACAAATATGACTATTTCCATATCCATATGGATTTTGTAATCCTGTAAGGATGCATGGAATGAAAATAAATGATATGATATGTGAAGATATTTCCTTTTAAAATAATGGACACAGACAGTGTAATTTTTGTATATAACATCCACTTCCTATGGAAGAAGAAACTGCAGGCTGAAACGACTCACAATGTAGTTACAATGGGGAGGAAACAAAACCTTATCAACAACATATCAAATTATGCTTACCATAAGGTAACAAAGGGCGCAGCAATATAGCTCAGCAATGAATTGGCATGATTTTATGCTTTATTTTTCAAATTACAATGTTATTTAATATTGAATAATGTAAATATATTTTTTACCATTAACTGTTTTTGTGAATGTCCAGAAATCCTGAGTAGCAACATAATCAAGCATTGAGTTTCTGTTCAACACCTTAGAGTAAAAGTGAATTGTGATAAACTTTGAGTATTATGAGAATTGCAGGAAACATACATAAATCCTCCTATGAACTTGAAAACAGTTAGAATCCAGAAGGCTTGGGAGAAACTTGATGATACCACAACAATGCCAATGAGGAAATTGCCAGCAATAAGAAGTTTCTGTCTTCCAAGAGTGTCAGAAAAGAACCCCCAAAAGAATGCACCTGATATCATCCCTGTAACATAATATTAACACAGGCTAAAAAGACGGAAACTTAATCGCCAAAACATTTATTCAGCTCTGACCCTTGTAATAAGTTCCTGTTTGCAAATGAAGCATGTTCATTTTATGTGGCTGTAATATACATGTTGGATTTTAAAAGAACTTTTGAAAACACTGTAACAACAGAAGACATCATTAAACAAAGAGCATTTCATTCCTTGTTGCACTTCGTGAATATTTATTTACCTCCGTACACCATGGCATTCAGAATGCCTTTGTCCAAATTTGAGAGATTCAGATCGCACTCTGCAGAGGGCAAGATGTATGATATTGTGGCTGTGTCAAATGCTATGGACCAGGCAGCAGGTATTGCAACCAGGTTGAGCATGTAGTTAAATTTTCCATAACCTGAATAAAACACAACAACAAC
>Ga0131853_10010802_pt1 | contig 16692 bp, 16 predicted proteins | sample TergutLab28metaG_FD_92764 | JGI IMG/M metagenome (GOLD analysis project Ga0131853, IMG submission 92764) | Labiotermes labralis P1 segment gut microbial communities from Petit-Saut dam, French Guiana - Lab288 P1 (version 2) (version 2) | ecosystem: Host-associated > Arthropoda: Insects >...
CACAGCATTTTGATAAAAGAATTGGGTGTTGAAAAGAATATCAGAACGAGACGAGTAGGTATAACAGGAACAAATTATCGTCCGCTTGACAACGAATTTCAAATACGCGAGGCATTACAACAAACTTGCGATTTAATCAACAAATGCGAAAATATTTTTGAGAAAGCATTGCTTGCCTTAGTGTTACTTTTGTACATTCAAGCGTTTTCGGACGGCAACAAGCGCGTAGCGAGAATTACGGCAAATGCGCTTTTGATTGCTAACAAACATTGTCCGATTTCGTTCCGCACAGTTGATGCTGTTAATTACAAAAAGGCAATGCTCTTGTTTTACGAGCAAAACAATATATCGGCATTCAAACAAATTTTTGTAAATCAATTCAAATTTGCGGTGGAAAATTATTTTTAAGAGATTGAACTCGCAACCGCACCTATAGAAGGGCAAGCTTGCTTGAGGCAAGTTCGGTTAGCACAAACGGGGGCGTAGCGTTCCGACATTTGGGTGATAAAAGGAACTTTTGTATCTTTGCATTCGACACATTAGCAGCAACCGAGTGCGATACCGAAAAGAAGTTTTGAATGAAGCAAATTTGAAAACAAATTAAAAATTTACAGATATGAAAAACATTTTGAAAAATGCGACAATCATGTTTGTGTTAGCAATGACAACTACCGCATGCGAAAAAAATCTCGAAGCGGAATTTCATGATAGTATGGAAAATATTCATAAAACAATCCCTATGATTAATGAATTTTTAGCCGGATTGCCCGAAGTAAATGTATTTTCCAGCAAAGAGGAATTGAACCAAAGATTTCAATCCTTGACAACATGGTTAAATTCATTTTCGTGTAACATTGATGCACGAATTTTGGTTGGAGTTGATTTGATCTGGGGTCGAAAACAAGCATATGGTGTTGGTCTTTCCATTAGAGATGGTGAAATAATTAGACAACTTGAACTTGATTTTGCAGTAATTGAAAGTGGAGGGAATTTAATAATCACTTATTCACAAATTGCAGGTTATAAATATTATAAACAAGACGCTATTTATGTAAAAACAAAATACAGTAAAATCAACGATGTGTTTGATTTCATAAACTCACGTGGACTTGATGTAAAACATGTTGAACGTGGATGTTACACATCATCTATGCCGGCAGATTCAACAAATCTTGAATATATTAGAGGTAATCTGCTTGCAAAGCCGTATGTAGACAACGGTTTTGGAGTTGCCGCTCACTTGAATTGGTATACGCCGGGAATTACCTTTTTTGTTCCTTTACTTGATATGCATAATAGAGATTATCAAGCGGATTGGATTAAAACAATGAGTGATTACAAATTAAGAGAGTTGGATCATCAAATGATAATTGTATTTTGTATTCCCGAAAATACAGGAAAACGATGGGAAACAACATTTAAAAAGTATGATTTTGTTCATTGGACAGAATTGAGTTATACAAGATATACCATACGATGATATTTAATCCTCGAAAAAATAGCTGCTGCTAACAAGGGTAACGAAATGAATAGAATTGCATTAATCATCCTAACTTTTGTTTTGTCTACATTTGCTATCTGTACAAGTTGCGAAAAAATGGAGAACTTAGAATCAAAACTTATTGACGGGTTAACCCTTGATAACTATCCAAGGGGGGATGGCTCGGCATCAACATTGCCATTGAACGTAGTTATCGCATGTGAATTATTGGGAATTAGTCATGAACCGTATCAAGCAATAGAAGATGATTTGTGGGGAATAAAACCCAACTTGAGCAATAAAACCAACAAAAAGTTTGAAGATAAAATCAAATCTACCGGTACGCATGAAAAAAGTTGTATCTTTGCGGCTTGGAATTTAAGGCGATAAAAAGTGACAAACGAAGAAAAAGTAAAATACTGGATAGATTTATCCGATAGAGATTTCGATACTGCCGAATGGGTAATCAAGGGCGGGTATAATCTTCATGCGGGATACATGTGTCATCAAGCGATAGAGAAGATATTCAAAGGATACTTTACCAAACAGCAAGAAGATACTCCGCCATTTACACATAATTTGATAGACCTTGCCATAAAAACAGGGCTTTATGATTTGATGAGCAATGAACAAAAAGTATTTATAGATATCCTAAACCCGCTGAACATAGAAGCACGCTATCCCGAATACAAGCATAAAATAGCGCAAACGATAACAAAAGAGGTAACGCAAAATATTTTAGCTAACACAAAAGAGTTACTGCAATGGACAAAGCAGAAAATATAATCTCTATTGCAAAGAGGTATTCTGAATTGGTAAAAGCAAGCAATTTGCCAATACAGATAGATAAGGCGTACTTATTTGGCTCTTTCGCCAAGGGAACACCCAATAAAGACAGCGATATTGATATTGCATTTGTAGTAAGCAATTGGGATGGCGGATATTTTGATACCATTGTGCCAATTTGGGGATTGTGTAAGAAAGTTGATATAAGAATAGAACCGCATATTATAGACCCAAATGAAGATTACGCATATTTCCTGCGTGAAGTACAACGAACAGGAATTGAATTAAGTGATTAATCATAAAGTGGATGTGCTTGCAAGAGGGTTACATTTATTTCCCCGTCAGACAATTCTTTGATAGTGGCAAACTAAAAGTTTGCCGTCTTCGTCGTACAGGTGCATGCCGTTGCCCTCGCAATACTTGAACATCGAGCAATCTGCGCATAAGCCTGTGCGCGCCCAGTCGCGGTTGCGAAAGGGTTGAAAACGGTTGTTCCAAACATCCATAAAGTTGTCTTTGTAGATGTTGCCTTGATGAAAATTGGCGCGGATGCTGGGGCAGGCAGAGATGGAGCCGTCTGCCAGCACAGACGCCACGTTGATTCCGGCGTAACACTGGTAAAACTGGTCGCGGACGTCCATTTCGTAGGAACCAAGAAACCCTTCGCACCCGTAACTGAGGCGGATACGTTTTTCTTTGCGGGTGTTGCGGATAAAATCGAGTACCGATGTAAATTCTTGATTGGAGAGTTGAAATTCGGGGAATTGGGCGGCCCTTCCTACCGGAAAAATGGTAAAGATGCGCCAATCCTTTACATCGTTGGCTATCAAAAACTCTTTAAAATCATTTAGTTGATGTAGGTTCTTGCGATTCACGCAGGTGACAATGTCCCAAACAATCTCCTTTTCTTTGGTCAACATGCGCACGGCGTTGAGCGCCTTGGCGTAACTCTGCGGATGCTGCCGCAGCCAGTTGTGCGCCTCTTCAAAACCGTCCAAGCTGATGGTGATGGAATGCAGTCCGGCGGCCAGCAACGAGTCCAATCGTTTACGGTTGAGCAACATTCCATTGGAAACCAACCCCCATGGAAATCCCCTTTTATACAACTCTAATCCACAGGCTTCTAAATCGTCTCTCAACAAGGCCTCTCCTCCGGTAAAGGTAATCATGGTGTGGTTGGGATTGACGTGCGGTTCAATCTCCCTAATAACGCGCATGAAATCTCTTGCCGGCATGTCGGGCACGTTGGCCACTGCCTTGCAATCACTCCCGCAATGGAGGCACGACAGGTTGCAGCGGAGGGTACATTCCCAAAAGAGGGTGTTTAGGGTGTGCATCTGCGCACGGTTCTTCTTGACTTTGCTAAAAAGCGTTAATGCGATTCGCTTGCGAAGCGACGGTTTTTTGTTCATAAATCACTTTTCGACTTCCACCGGGGTCAATTCGATGTTTTTGGTTACGGTATATTCGCCCTCATACCAACCTTTGGGCTTTCCGCTTAGTGGGGCTTTGCTAAAATCAACCTGTAAGTATTCCGACCCATACCAGCCGTTTAATGCGCCGTCAATGTCTTCAACAGAAACAAAAAGTGTCGGGGCGTTGTCCATGAGGTAAAACTCAGAAGTGTAAAATTTATCTCTGAGTACGAACTCCCCTTTGTCGTTGGTCAAGACGTGGGCTTTAGGTTGATAGGGAGTCGGGATAACGCCGTACATAGGCACGACGCGAAAGTGGGGACTATACCCCACCCGTATCCCTTTAATCGGCTTTCCGGTTACTTTGTCAACTACCGCGCCTTTAACGGTAAAATCGGCATGGGGAGTGCCATATTCGTCTACGCCTATTTTATTGCAACCGGCAAAGCCCAACATGGTAATGATGGCGGCCAGTGCCCAATTGACTCCTTTAAGAAATACTTTTTTTGTACTCATGGATTTATCTCTTCGATTTTGGATTGGATTAATTCGATGTTTAGGTTCACGGTATACTCGCCCTCGTACCAACCTTTTGACTTTTTGGTCTGTTTTCCCTTTCTAAAATCAATCAGAGTAACAGTTGACTCATATAAGCCATTAAGTTCGCCGTCTATATCCTGTACATAAACAGGTACTACTCGGATGTTGTCCATTATTTGAAATGGAAGGCGACCAGAGGTGGCAGAAATTGAAAACTCTCCTTTGACATTGGTTGTTGCAGAAGAGTTTAGGGAATATGGCGGCTCCATCGCGTCATAATCAGAATAGCTGACCAATATCCCTTCTATCGGTTTTTTTGTCGCTTGGTCAACCACCGTGCCCTTAACGACATAATCGGCATAGGGCGAGCCGTATTCCAGTCTGCCTATTGCATTGCAACCGGCAAAGCCCAACATGGTAATGATGGCGGCCAGCGCCCAGTTGACTCCTTTAAGAAATACTTTTTTAGCGTTCATGAATCATCGAATTAAAGTGTGTATGCTATATAGATGCAAAAGAAGTGCAAAATGTTGCATCAAAGGTAAGAAATATTTGAATATTTGGATAAAAAAGGGCTATATTTGTCATTGTAAACAGTTTAAAAAACGATAAATAGATGTTGTTGCTTTCTCCTCAAAATTGGGCCGATTATGAACTGATTGATAGCGGTAACGGCGAAAAGTTAGAGCGGTTTGGCGCTTGCGTGTTGGCGCGACCGGAGCCTAAGGCATTATGGGATAAATCGCTGTCTGAAAAGGAATGGACCGCGCTTACCCATACCCGTTTTACAACGGGCGCGGGCTTTGGCAAGTCGGGCAAAGAGGATAGCGGGTCATGGATTATGGTTAAAAAGATGCCGGAGCAGTGGCAAATCGGTTACAAAAGCGCCGGTTTTGGTTTAAAAATGAGGTTGGGACTCACGGCGTTTAAACATATTGGGGTCTTTCCGGAGCAGGCGCCCAATTGGGAGTATATTTATCAGGCGGTAAAGCGTATCAAACGTGCTGATGCCGCGCCCAAAGTGTTAAATCTCTTTGCCTATACCGGCGGGGCCTCTTTGGCGGCGCGGGCAGCCGGAGCAGACGTAACCCATTTGGATGCGGTGCGGCAGGTGGTAACTTGGGCGCGCACCAATATGGAGTTGAGCGGTATGGATGGGATTCGCTGGATTGTAGAAGATGCGCTTGCCTTTGTAAAGAGGCAGGTGCGCAGGGGTGTATTTTATCAAGGAATCATCTTAGACCCGCCCGCTTACGGGCATGGCCCCCAAGGGGAGCGTTGGAAATTGGACGAGTGTCTGTTTGCCTTGTTAAAAGAATGCAGCGCCATCTTGGCTCCCCAACACAGTTTTGTATTGCTGAACCTTTATTCCAACGGCTATTCGGCGGTATTGGCCAATACCTTGGCGCGGCAAGCCTTTGGCGCTGCGGGCAGCACATCGTTTGGAGAACTGATGCTGGAGGACCGATTTGAAAAACGCTTGCCTTTAAGCGTATTTGTACGGGTGGAGCGATAGCTTTGCGGTGAATCAAATTAATAATTCAGCCCAAACGCCCATAATGGGACAACATTTTGATAGCCATATTCAACATCGTCTTTCACAATGTATGCGTTTTTGATGTCTTTGATTTGCTCTTGGGTTTTGCTTTTTCCGCCGACTTCAAAAGTGATATTGTTGATATTAAAATCGGCCTTTGGGGAACGAAAGACCTTGTTTTTAACACGCATTTGATTGAAAAATACGGTCTCACGAATGTTGCCCATTTCCGGATGCTGTTCTGCAAGCGCAAAAATCAAATTGGCGTTGTCTAAATAAACTTTATCAACCTTGCCCAATTGTCCGATTCCTTGGCCCACATCCCGCAACTGCATAATCAAACCTGCCAATTCCATATAATAACAGTAACCGTCAATATTGTTGCGGCTTGATTCCAACATACCTGCAATTTTTGTAAAATTGGGTTTAAACGGAACAGACTGAGAGATGATTTTAAGCAGTTTGCCAAGTTTTTTACCTGTTGCAACATTCATATTTGCATAGATGGGAATATCGGTTTCCAATGTTTGAATGACCACCTGATTGAGTCGGTGCAAAAATAGGGTGTCATCAATTCCAAATGGATAGTAGCCGCGCCGCAGATAGTCTTTGAACAACGGCAAGGGATGGCGAACAGGAAAATGATCGGTTTTGTGTTCCAAAATATCCTGCAAACTGTAGGTTTTGACCGATATATTATGGAAGAAAAACAGGTATTCCCGGAATGAGAGTCCCTGCAATTTGAACATCAAGGCGCGGCGGCTCAAGTCGGCGCTTCCTTTGAGGATTTCCAAAATGGAGGAGCCGGTGAAGACCACTTTCATTTGTGGAAAATAGTCGTATATGGATTTTAGCGACTGAGACCAACCCGAATATTTGTGAATTTCGTCAATAAACAAGTTCTTGCCTCTGTTTTTTGAAAACTCTTCTGCAAGCTCGAGCAGGGTATGACGGGCAAAATAGATGTCGTCAGCCTGCACGTAAAGCGTTTCGTTCACATCCAGATGCTCCTTGATGTATTGTAAAAGCATGGTTGTTTTGCCAACGCCGCGAGGCCCAACAATGCCAATCATTCTGTCGCCCCAAGCAATTTCGGGGTAGAGATAACGCTTAAAATCAAGCGGTGTGAGCGACAATAGATCTTTAAAACTTTTGATTAACGATTCCATATCGAACAAATTTTTTGCAAAGATACAATGTTATTTTAAATTCGCACTATATAGAGTGCGTTTTTATGCAAAATCTGCACTTTGTTTTGTGCGATATTTAGCTTACTCCCGTTCCATGTCGCGGCGAATGTCTTTCTCCTTTATGGTGTGGCGCTTGTCGTATTCCCGTTTGCCGCGGGCCAGCGAAATGTTGAGCTTGGCAAAGCCGTTTTGGGCAATAAAGAGGCGGGTGGCAATAATGGTGAGTCCCTTTTCCCTCACATTGCGTTGCAGTTTGCGCAACTCTTTGCGGTTAAGTAAAAGTTTGCGTTCCCGCTTGGGGTCGTGCTGATTAAAGCTGGCCCACCAATAGTCGGCCACGTGCATATGTTTCACATACAGTTCACTCCCCACAAAGTAGCAGTAAGCATCCACCAAAGACGCCTTGCCCAAACGGATGGATTTAATCTCGGACCCGCTGAGTACAATGCCGGCGGTAAAAGACTCAATGAACTCATACTCAAAGCCGGCCCGTTTGTTTTTAATCTCTATGTTGGATTTTGCTTTAGGCATGCCGCAAAGGTATTTACTTTTTTGTACTTTTGCACATTATAACAACTTGTTTTATGCTGCATCATTTATTATCCATCCAATGGGATGTAGACCCAAACCTGTTTCACATAGGGTCGTATTCGTTTAGGTATTACAATATTCTGTTTGTCCTCGGATTCTTAACGGGGTATTATATCGTGAAGAATTTCTTCAGACGGGAACACCTGCCGACCTCCATGTTAGACAGCCTGCTCTATACCCTTTTCTTCTCTGCGGTGATAGGGGCGCGTTTGGGCCATTGCTTTTTTTACGACCCCTCCTATTATTTAGCTAACCCCTTAGAAATTCTCATGGTATGGCGGGGGGGCTTGGCTTCTCACGGGGGCACGATTGGGATTTTAATCGGCGTGTGGTTTTACATAAAAAAATACGGGCCCCAATACGGCTTTGGCTATATCTGGCTGTTAGACCGGATTGCCATTCCCACCGCCTTGGCCGCCTGCTTTATTCGTTTGGGCAACTTGATGAATTCCGAAGTTTACGGCGTGGAAACCTCTCTTCCTTGGGGATTTATCTTTGCGCACAACGGAGAAACGGTAGCCAAACATCCCACCCAGATTTATGAAGCCCTGTGTTATTTATTGACTTTCTTTTTCCTGCTTTGGCTATACCGGAAATACCTGCCCAAGCTCAAAACAGGGGTATTTTTAGGCCTGTTCCTAATATTGATATTTACCTCCCGCTTCTTTATAGAGTTTGTAAAAAATCCTCAAGTCGCATTTGAAGTAAATATGAGCCTCGACATGGGCCAATGGTTAAGCATCCCCTTTATTTTGTTCGGAATCGGATTGTTGGTTTATAGCCACATCAAAGGAAAGCCGGCTCTGTTGCCCCGGCGTGGACCGGCGCCCCGTACTTTGGAAAAGAAAAAGAAGGGATAGTGGAAGAAAGGCTGACGGTAGTTTTAGGCCCGACTGCATCGGGCAAGACCCGTTTGGCTGTACGCTTGGCGGCACATTGGGGTGGGGAAATCCTTTCTGCCGACTCCCGACAAATATATAAAGGTATGGACATAGGAACGGGAAAGGATTTGGCCGATTATGAATATGGGGGCAAAAAGATTCCCTACCACTTGATTGACATTGTTAAGGCGGGAGAGCGGTACAATGTATACAGGTATCTGCGCGACTTTTTTGAAGCTTATGCAGCCGTAAGGGCGCGGGCCAATGTTCCCATACTTTGCGGAGGGTCGGGCATGTATATAGAGGCGGTTTGCCGAGGCTTTGATATGCCCGAAGTTCCGGAGAACAGGGAGCTGCGCAAAGCCTGTGAACAGCTGTCGCACCAAGCCTTAATCGACCGCCTAAAGTCTTGCGGCCCCTTGCACAACACCACCGATACCCAAAGCCGCAAACGCTTGATTCGCGCCATAGAAATTGCGGAATACTCCAAGTACCATGGAGGCGCAACACAAGACGCTCCCGCATACCTCCATCGCCCTAAAATCACCCCCCGCATCATAGGACTGTACCTTCCTGTTGAAGAACGCCGCGCCCGCATTGACCGCAGGTTAGAGGAACGCCTGCAAAACGGCATGGTAGAGGAGGCGCAGCGGCTAATGAGCGAAGGACTCACGGCAGAAGACATGATTTACTACGGATTAGAGTATAAATTTTTAGCCCTATACCTTACCGGAACCCTTTCTTTTGAAGAAATGAAGCGGCAGTTGCAGATTGCCATTCATCAGTTTGCCAAGCGGCAAATGACTTGGTTTCGAGGTATGGAGCGGCGAGGATTGAAGATCCACTGGGTGGATGCCATGGGAGACGATGCGAAAATCGTGGATGAATTATTAAATGATTATACGTCAATATGATGAAACACAAACTTTTTTTATGGCTACTGCTCTTTGTATGTCCCACAGCGTTGTGGGCGCAGAGGAGTTCGGAGCTTATTTATCATGACGCCAAGGCGTTTAGGATTATGGGACGCAGTATAGTGGAACCCGCTATGGAGCATATCGACAGCATGGCGTACACGCGCCTACCGTGGTCTCAAAAAGAGTCATTTCGTGACGAATTGTGGTACTTAGGGCGCAATGCTGCCGGAATTGCGGTGCGTTTCAAGAGCAACAGCAAGGCAATCGGCGTCCGGTGGACGGTGTTAAACAACTTTGCCATGAACCACATGGCCACCACGGGTGTGCGGGGCGTAGACCTGTATATATTGCAGGGCAACGAGTGGCGCTACACGGGTTCGGGGATTCCCGAATCAAGCAAAGAGAACGAGCGGCTATTGATTTCCGGAATGGACGGAGAGGAAAAAGAATATTTGCTTCATCTTCCGCTGTATGACGGCGTGGTCAAATTGGCCATCGGTATTGACTCTGCCGCCCGAATCGGGCCTCCGTTAAATCCTTTGCCTATAGCTGAAAAACCTATTGTGTGCTATGGCACCAGCATTACGCAGGGCGGCTGCGCCACCCGTCCGGGCATGGCCTATCCGGCCATTATGGGACGCCACTTGCAGCGCGAAGTAATCAACTTGGGATTCAGCGGCAATGGCCGTATGGACGGCTCAATCGGCAAGCTGATGACACAGATAGACGCCGGAGCTTATGTTGTGGATTGTTTGGGTAACTGTACTCAAGAGATGATTGAGCAGTTAGGCTACGACTTTATCCGCGCCCTGCTTCAAGCGCGCCCCCTTGTTCCGCTCTACATGGTAGCGTTTATATGGACACCCGCCATGTCGTTCAGCGCCCAAGCTGCCGAATCGGTCCTCAAAAAGAACCAAACATGGCGCGACATCTATGAACGCCTAATTGGCGAGGGGCATAAAAACCTCTTTTACATACCGGCAAACAAACTTATCGGAGACGACGCCGAGGCCACCGTGGACGGAGTACACCTCACGGACTTGGGATTTTTACGGATAGCGGAGGAGCTGATTACATGGATAAATAAGGAGTAGTAGTGGAATCTACTCCCGTACACACATTAGACACCGGTCTCCGTAGCCATTGTCTACGCGGGTAACGTGGGGCCAAAACTTGTTGTCGCGTATCCATTCAAGGGGATAGGCGGCTTTTTCGCGTGGGTAGGGATGGCTCCAGTTGTCGGCGCAGACCTCGGCGGCGGTGTGGGGGGCGTTTTTGAGGAGGTTGTCTTCCTTGTCGGCAAGGCCGTTTTTCACCGCTTCGCACTCTGCCTTAATGGCCAGCATGGCCTCAATAAAACGGTCAAGCTCAGATAGGGATTCGCTTTCGGTTGGCTCTACCATGAGGGTTTCGACCACCGGAAAGGAGAGGGTGGGCGCGTGAAATCCGTAATCCATCAATCGCTTGGCAACATCGGTGGCGTCAACGCCGTACTCCTTGCGAAAATGGCGAAGGTCAAGGATACATTCATGGGCAACCCTGCCGGTTGGGCCGGTGTACACGGTGGGAAACTCTTCTTTAAGTTTTGTAGACAGATAGTTGGCGTTTAAGATGGCAAGCTCGGTGGCGCTCTTAAGCCCGTCTGCCCCCAGCAACTTAATATAGGCGTGGGTGATGGGCAGCAAGAGCGGACTTCCGTAGGGAGAGGCGCTTATGGCTTCTATCTGCGCTCCGCCGCAGGGAACGACCGGATGCCCGGGGAGGTAAGGCGCTAATTTTTGGGACACGCAGATAGGCCCTAAGCCGGGTCCTCCTCCTCCGTGGGGCATGGCAAAGGTTTTGTGGAGGTTGAGGTGGCATACGTCTACGCCAATAACACCCGGATGGGTAAAGCCTACTTGGGCGTTCATGTTGGCGCCGTCCATATAGACCAATCCGCCGTTTTGGTGGACAATCTCAATAATCTCTCTGATTTTTACCTCAAATACCCCGTGGGTTGAGGGATAGGTAATCATCATGCAGGAAAGGCGCTCTTTGTGTTCGATGGCCTTGATGCGTAGTTCGTCTACGTTGATGTTCCCGTTGTCGTCGCAGCCTATCAGCACAATTTCCATACCGGCCATGGCTGCGCTGGCGGGATTGGTGCCGTGGGCAGAGGTGGGAATCAATACAATATTGCGTTGCGGCTGATTATGCGCCAAATGATAGGCGCGAATCACCATAAGTCCGGCATATTCTCCGGCGGCGCCCGAATTGGGCTGCAAAGAGGTGGCGGCCAATCCGGTAATAGTCGCCAAATCATCTTCCACTTCCTTTATCAGTTCCATATAACCCCCTACTTGGTCAAGGGGGGCAAAAGGATGCACGTTCCCCCATTCGGCCCAGCTCAAGGGAATCATCTCCACAGCTGCGTTGAGCTTCATGGTGCAGGAACCTAAGGGAATCATGGAATGGGTGAGGGAGAAGTCGCGGCGCTCTAATTTTTTGATGTAGCGCATCAGTTCGGTCTCGGAATGATAACTGTTAAAAATGGGTTCGGTAAGGGCGGGAGAAAGTCGTTCCATGAGGGCGGGAAGGCCATCGCCACAGCTACACTCCCCAAGGGCAACGCCAAAAATGCGGAGGATGGCTTGGGCTTCTTCGCAGTTGCTCAATTCGTCAAAACTGATGCGGACGCTTTGGCTATTGGGATAATAAAAATTGAATCCGGCGGCAAGGGCTTGGGCGCGTATGGCATCGGCGTCAACATCGAATATTTCTATGGTATCAAAGAAATGAGGACTGCGGAGCTTGAATCCGGCGGCTTCCAAGTGTTCGGCTACGGCATGTGCGTAGCGGGAGATGCGGAGGGCCATGTCCCGAATCCCTTGGCTGCCGTGGTAAACGGCAAACATGCCGGCCATGGTGGCCATCAAGGCAGAGGCGGTGCAGATGTTGGAGGTGGCTTTCTCGCGTTTGATGTGTTGTTCGCGGGTTTGGAGGGCCATGCGGTAGGCTTTGTTCCCCAATCGGTCTACCGATATTCCAATAATGCGCCCCGGCATTTGGCGTTTGTATTCGTCTCGGCATGAGATGTAACCGGTAGAGGGTCCGCCAAAGCCCATGGGTAAACCAAAGCGCTGGGCGCTGCCCACGGCAATATCGGCGCCCCATGAGGCAGGCTCTTGGAGTATGGCCAACGAGAGCAGGTCGCAGACGGCGCAGACCAAGATGCCTTGCTCGTGCGCTTGGCTGCAAAAATCGGTGTAGTTACACACCGCTCCATTGGCGGCGGGGTATTGCAGCATGGCGCCGTAGGTTTTATCGGAAAAGGGATGGTTTTGATAATCGCCCGTTTGAATGTGAATACCCAAAGCATCGGCCCGAGCTTGCAGCACCGATAAAGTTTGCGGAAAGATATTTTGGTCTACAAAAAAGACGTTCTTCCCTGCTTTTACCGCGTCTCGGGGGCGCAGGTCGTACATCATGCGCATGGCTTCGGCGGCGGCGGTCGCCTCGTCCAAGAGCGAGCAATTGGCTAAGGGCAATCCGGTAAAGCTAACAATCATGGTTTGAAAATTGAGCAGCGCCTCAAGGCGTCCTTGAGAAATTTCTGCCTGATAGGGCGTATAAGAAGTGTACCACGAGGGATTTTCAAAGATGTTGCGCACCACAACGGGCAGTACGGCGGTACCGTAGTAGCCCATCCCGATTAAGGAGCGAAAAGGCTTGTTTTTAGAGGCTAAACCTTTGAGTCTTGCCAAGTATTCCTGTTCGCTCAGCGGCGCGTCCAAGGTCAAATCTTGGGTCAGACGAATGTCGGAGGGAATCGTTTGCTGCATCAATGTTTCAAGAGAATCAACACCAATAGCGTGTAGCATTTTGGTTATTTCGTGGGGGCGGGGGCCGTTATGGCGGTGGATAAAAGAGGAGTCCATAAGAAGAATAAATTATAATGTTGTCAAATAAGAAGTACAAAAATACAAAAACTTACCACGATTAACCGAATTCCAAGATTTTTGGGAGTAACAAATTATTTTGCTACCTTTGTCGTGTGCCTCCAAACTTCTTGCCTTATGCCTTTTTCAAGATAATTATTATTAACAATGTTCAGATTTACCGGAAGACATTTTCTATATACTTTGTATTATGGTGCTTCGTATAAAGAACTTTTAATAAGTAACTATACGGCGACGGTTTGGAAGATTCCATTTCTGTATATCGCCTACCCGGACTTAAAGAATACCTGCAAAATAGATAACCCCCATGAAATACCTTGCATCATTCAAGTTTCTTTGTTTTTTGGCGGCCTGCTCTCTTATTTCGGCAGCCTGTAACGATGTTATAGAATCAAAATCCTTTCCGCAGGAATACTCATTAACCAGCGAGCATATTGATTTGGGCGATTCCTTTGGATCCTTTTGGCCAACTGCCATGGAGTTAAAAAACGGCTTTGTAATATTCAGTTATTCTTATATGATTCAGATTTTTTCTGTCTCGGATCCGTCTTTTAGCCATACCCTTGGAAGCAGAGATATTCCGGTTTTCAAGACGCCTCAAATCCTCAGATCATCTTCGCCCTACCTCTACGTCATGGATGTGAACAACAGAAATGAAGTTAGGAAATACAGCATAGACTCCTTGGGACAGCCTATTTTGCTGCAAACCGGTTTTGCAGGCGTTAATACCGCCATGAACCGCCCCTATATCCTACGCGATTCGCTCATTGTATACGATGAATTTGCTCCCGAAGCCTCCCTTAAAATCCACAACCTGCATACCAATACAGAGATACTGACGCTTCCTTACGGGGCCAATTCATTTGGAAATCCCTTTTATGACAAAAACATAGGGGGCCTGTATGCCAATGACTTCTGTATGGCTTTTGCCCATAAATATCAGGATAGAATTGACTTTTATGATTGGCAGTTCAACTTGATACGCAGCGTAAATCATCAAAAATCCGAACCGGTAATCAATACTTGGACCGATGGTACTCCTCCGGACAATACCACGTATTACGGCTCTTCGTTTATGGGCAGGAATTATTTCTACACCCTATACCGCGGTGTCACCAATAAAGTATTTCGCTCGGACAGTTTGCCCATTTGGGGAGGTTTGAGTCATATCTACGGTATAACCCGTGATGTTTTGGAAGTGTACGACATGAATGGTCAGCCCGTATGTCGGTTCCGGTTTAATGATGTTGCGCCCGAAGTTTTTGTGGTAGACGAAGAGCAAAGCATTTTGTATGGTTACAGACAGGCATACACCGCCACTTTGCTTGTATATCATTTGCAGGGGCTGCCTAAAAACGGCAAACCATACCCTAAATCTCCCGGAGCTTTTGTGTCGCCGTTGCCGTCCTTAGAACCGGACACGCTTAAAGAGGCAGTTTATTTTAGGACGATAGGTACACGTAGAGATGTTGCACCCGATTATTTTATTCGTTTTTCTGACAGAGATGACTATAGAAGAGCTACCGAAGCCCGTATTTTAACAGAACCGTCTATACAGAAATAACCGCATGCAGCAAGTTGCATTGACATGTTGAATCTCCTGGGTATTTTCCCCAAGAATATTTTTGGAGGCAACGAATTATTTTCCTACCTTTGTCGCGTACCTCTAAACTTTGTTGCCTATGGTATAAAACAGTGTGTTTATACGCACATTTTAAAGGGATATTGAAAAATATCGGAAGAAGCGTTTTAGCTTGCACTTTTGGATTCGAAACTTCGACAAATTCAAATCCACCGGAAGTACGGCGACAGCGCTCACGCTTGGGCGTGGGCTGTACTCGTAAAGTTTGGTGGATAGGTAGTCGAAGACCTCGAATTCAGATATCACAGGAGTTTGTCCGCGCTGATTTTATGTGTGTATATTGAGAGTTTTTGGACATCAGTGGAGCCGGGGCCATTGTAAAAACGGGGCAAGACACTTGCGAAGCCAAAAGAGCAGGAAGGAATCTTTTTAAAAACAAACAACAATGAAAAAAAATCTTATAGTAACGACTATTTTTATCGGCGCCATAGCAATTTGTTTTGGTATCTATGCGAACCATAACACTGCAAAAGATGATCTTATCCGCCAAAATATTGAGGCGCTGGCCCAAGTGACTAAACCCGGCTGGATGGTCGGATGTATTATAGGTCCGTGAGGTGAGGGCACTCCTCATACTGATTGCATAAATAATTGCGATATCATAATGGCAGATAGCTGGTCGGAATCAGGGTATTGTACTATATACTGATATTGAAACAATAAGAGGCAGAATTTATAACCATAAATTCTGCCTCTTTGTCAAGAAATTATCATTAATAATACTCAGATTATGTTCAGATTTACCGAAAGACATTTTTCATGTTTTATTGTATTCTTACTGCTCATCTCCTGCAACACAAATCCGATAGACAGCAAAGACTTCTTATTTGAAGTAGAGTTACAGCCGGAACACCGATTCCCCCTCGTTGAGGCTTTTTTCCCTATAAGGATGTATATACATAATGATTATCTTATTCTTTATCAATCGAATACATCAAATTATCAGCCCGATGTTTTCTTTGCGGCCTATTCGTTATCCGACTATTCGTACAAGGGATCATTTGGGCACAAGGGAAGGGGGCCGGGAGAATGGATTTTTCCCATGTTTATTCGTTCTACAAGCAACTCTCCATATCTTTACTTGACTGATCTGTCGTTTCGTGAGACTACAGCCTTAATACACAAAATGATACTTGATTCAACCATGCGACTAAAAGCAGTAGACACTTTTCGGATAGACAAAGGAGGATACCATTCCATGAATAATATGGTGATCAGTAAAGATTCCCTGCTGGTGTATGACGAATTTGCTTCCGCACCCGTACTCAAGATTCACCGTTTAGGCCGGGATGTTCCTGCTATAAGCTGGAAGTATGGGAATTATGAAGGTGATTCCAGAGCGTATCTTCAGCAAAGCCAATTTGATGAAAATCGAGGAATGCTCGCTGCCAACGATTCCCGTATCGTATTTCTCTACACCTTTCAAGATCGGATTGACATTATGGACTGGAATTTTAAGCCCCAAAGGCGCTTGAACTTCCAAAAAACCAAACCCGTCATAAGTAAAGACAATAGGATGGATAACGTATGGTATTACAGTAATGCCTTCTTGGGGCAACACTTTTTATACACGTACTATTACGGGGTGCGCTTTGGGGAATATATGACAAGGAATGATATGGTGATGGAAGTGTTTGATTTAAACGGCGCCCCCGTTTGCCGATATACTTTTTCCCGGCCGATGCCTGCCATATTCACCGTAGATGAGCGCAATTTTACATTATACGGATACAGAGGTGATGACGGTTTGGAAGATTCCATTTCTGTATATCGTC
>Ga0131853_10010803_pt1 | contig 16691 bp, 10 predicted proteins | sample TergutLab28metaG_FD_92764 | JGI IMG/M metagenome (GOLD analysis project Ga0131853, IMG submission 92764) | Labiotermes labralis P1 segment gut microbial communities from Petit-Saut dam, French Guiana - Lab288 P1 (version 2) (version 2) | ecosystem: Host-associated > Arthropoda: Insects >...
ATGCCCAGTCCGTACCGCGCAGTAAACACACTCCGTCTCGGTTATAAATACCAACCAGTTAATGCTGTATAGGGAAATAATCGCTGTTTGTTCTCAGATCCATATAAAGCATATAACCCAATTTACATTTAAATACCCAGTCCGTACCGCGCAGTAAACACATTCTGTCTCAGTTATAAAAGCCAGTCAGTTAATGCTGTATAGGGAAATAATCGCAGTTTGTTCTGAGATCCACACAAAACACGTAAATACACTGTGTGGGCAGCATGTAGGGTTTTATACGCGTTCGCAAAATTGTGAAAAGCGACTATTGGCATCGTCATGCATGTCTGTACGTCTTTCTGTCTGTCTGTCTGTCTGTCTGTCCGTCCGTCCTATCTTCGTAGAACTTGGCGGAGTTTCATGAAATTTGATATATCAGTACGTTTCAAAGCTCTGTCGAGAAAATTCAACTTTTATTAAAATCCGACAGGAATAAATAGTAGTTTACATGAAGTTCAATATACACCTTTTATGGTATCTCGCTCCGTCCTTCTTAGAATAAGACGCGTTTCAGACAAAATTATACATAAAATCACAACACATTAAGGAAGAGTGATGTAAGATTTAAGAAGAATATTAAGAATGTTTTACGATCCTATTAACGATAATCGTATATGGAGAAGACACAATAATGAGCTTTATGCACTGTAGGATGAACTGGACAGTCAGAGTGATACAAATAGAAAGACTGGGATGGCTGGGCACCTCTGTAGAATGCAAGAACTGGATCCTTGCAGAAGCTCGCTGCTCTTAAACCAGAAGGAGTTCGAAGTTTATAACAACCTTAGTTGAGGTGGCTTGAGTCAGTTGAGGGAGATCTTAAGAACGTGAGGGTGAGAAGCTGGAGACGTGAGTAGCAGGATCGAGAACAGTGGAGGGCAATTGTGGAACAGGCTAAGGTTCACCGAGGGCTGTAATAGCAGAAGAAGGAGGAGGGGGGAGGAGTTTGTAAGATTGATACGAAATGCTGTATCTGCAGAATCGCCATTCTGTCACACCACGGGCACTGATCCACTTCCACGCCACGTGTTTATCGTCTCAACGCACCACCCTTTCGTCTAGATGTGTGCGATACTTCAGGCAGTATATTACAGAGATTAGGGCTAGACGACCGAGGTTCAAATTCCGCCAAGAGTAACAAGAAACCCCTAGGAGCTGCTGCCCTTTGAAGGTTACGGTATCACGTTCTTTCGAAAGGTTACAGTCCAGTGACAGTAACATTGTGTCATGGTACAGGCCAGTGACACAGTGACGTTGTGTCATGTACCGGCAAACGGAATCCTCAGAGACGAGGAAGCTAACTGGCATTGCGCAGGCGCTAAAACAGGGCGGTTTGATATTAAGCAAATTACACAGGAGTCACGTAATAGGCCACGGTGAGCTTAATCGACATGCACAGCCAGCGCAATGTCAAATGGGAGAACGACTTAAAATGTGAACGGGTAAATGGTTACAGTATTAATGGAATGCGTACAGTTGTGCTGTGACACACACACACACACACACACATATATATATATATATGCATGCCAGTATCATATCAGACGGTTACAGTGTCGGTTTATATCACACGCAACATACACGCTTGTTTGATCCTTCAGGAGGCCCAACGTTCCTTACACACTTCGGTACACGTCTACCACAGTACACGGCGTCACAGTCCAGACGAACCGTAATCCTGACACTCACCTCCGTGAGAATCTCGAACCCCCACTGACAATGAAAATTTCAACTGTCAAATTAGACCCACTGGACAAAGCATACGGTATGTTGCATGTCAGCTGCAACTATAAACGTAACAAGTTACGTACAAACTGTAACTCACTAACGATCGAACTAAACTAACTAAACATATAAGTCCATGGAGCACATTCATTGTGGAGGAGGTCAGAGTTCCTCAGCTGCTTAGGCAACTCATCGCGTTTTGCGGATCCAGGAGGCTCATTACTGTGTTCACAGGGCCCGCCACTGCCGCTGCCCTCAGACATATCAATCCAGTCCTGCCCTTCCGTCGTACTTAACTAATATCAGTTTTAATATCCTGTTCCCGCTCTACGCCCAGGTCTTGCGGACGGTCTCTTTCCTTCCTGTCCTCCACCCCTTCCCTCCAGCACGCGCCACGCTAGAAACTAAACTTGCGTCCAGTTCAGACGTGCACCAAATTTAGTGTTCCGTCCACAGTACATGTTCCGATATACACAAGTGTGTACCTCCATGCTGAGTGTTCTTCAGAATATGTCCTCTGTGTCTTCGACGTTCCAGTGACTCTGACATTCTGGTACTCGCTTACTAACTTATTTATGTCAGCACCCCGCGCGCCCGCCCTCTCTCCTCTATCCCTTTGTGCCGCCAAGAGCGACCCCTCTAACTGGATGAAGAACTACAATGATGGTCGGAAGACATGCGACGCTTATAGGGCGTCTATCAATAATTCAGACGTCGCTACAACCCCTACCTTCTCCCCGTTCCGTTAGTCCAACCCCTTACAATTAACAAGCACCCTTCAGCCGACACATAAATTGCAACCGTTGCTCTGCACTAAAGGGGCATTCGGCTGTCCGTCTGTCCGTCCGTCCGATCGGAAGCAACAGCATATCGTGTGCGTTACCAGCAGACTGTCAGGGGTGACACTGTGTAATTCGATGACATGCTACGATCCATGTGTGAGTGCAACATGTGACTGACACTAACTGGCGGCATACGCCCTGGTCATAACCCCCGCTCAGCTGTTTCGGTTGCGAAAGTTTTCCAGTACGAGAGTCCCTTCTGCACACAAATATTTATTTCCCCCCAAATATTAATAATTATAATTTTCTTTTCCTGTGACGCTGCGGCCCAACGCGGACCATGGCCTCCTCATTCTTGAGGTTTCTAGATCACACACAGCCACGCACCACAGTTGGTAGGACTCCTCTGTGCGAGTGATCAGCCCGTCGCATAGACCTCTACCTGACAACACACAACACTCACAACAGACAAACATCCATGCCCCCGGTGGGATTCGAACCCACAATCTCAGCAGGCGAGCGGCCGCAGACCTACGCCTTACACCGCGTGGCCACTGGGACCGGCTTAATTATAATTGTAGCCTTCCATAATTGAGAAAACACGTAATGACAGGAAATTGACATCAGGACGGTTGTAAGTGATGTCACAGGCTAGATATTAAAATGGGAAACCAATCGCTGGCAGGAGCAGCAGGACTTGCTGCGATGTGGGGGGGAGGGGTCCGCGGTTAACAGGTTAGGAACCGCTGCTTGCTTTCAAACACCCTGCTTACCATGGCACACACAACAGCAGGTGTGTTACTGCTACCACAAAACACACCATTCAGAATTGTTATTTAACCGCTGTTACTGTAACAACTTACAGAGTGTCTCAAAATAAGCGTATATTCAGGACCGCTTCAGTTGTGCTAACTAAAGCGAACGGCTGTATCTGTGCAATGGTGGGACATGATCGGCGTACTGGTAGCTTTCTGAAACGCAGTAAAATAATTTCACACAATCGTAACTGAATTATTATCAGTTACAATGATAAGAATCCCGGAACACGTGAAGTCAGCATTCCCCACCAAGACACTTGCTATCCACCTGCCTCGCCCTCACTGCACACTTGTCCTCTCTCCATCTGCACTTACCTTCCCTTGTGACCACGTTTCGTACGTTTTCAAAATTTGGCACAACTGGTGCCTTCCTTTTCGCCTCCCCTCGCCTTATCGCCGAGCGGATCGGACGTAAACAATGGGGAGAAAATGTCATGTGATGAAGGTGCATGTTTGTGACGTCATGCTACCGCCGAAGCGTTGCGTGCCGCAAATAGATTTGAAGTTGGATCGCTATTGGGAATTGTCAGCTATGTATAGCGGGTTTGGAAGGGTTTATGGAATGACGTCACGAATCGAAGTAAAGTTATGTTGTTTACATTTCAATATTCGGATTCTGGAGATAGGAAGCAAATTGAGGATGGAAAAATTACATAATAAGGGTCTGTACAACTTGCATTACATAATACAGCTGTAAAGGTAACGGGCAACTGGCTCTACGTATCAAATTATGTTAATTGACACACTGCAGTGGACGAAGCCTTTATCATAACGGGTAGGTCGTGCTAGCGGGAAGAATAGCTTCAGCTTCGGCTTCAGCTTCAGTCCTTAGTCATCGTGAGGCGTGACAATCAATAAAAAAACAGTGACATTATTTTACCTGACAACTGTCATTTCAGTTTTGCCGTGGGCTCGCTAAACTTATAAAACTTCCGACGTGCAATTAACAACTCGTCTGTTAGATTTGACACGTGTCTGTTAGGTGTGACAGGTGTCTGCTAGCCGAAGGGAAATATTTGCAGCGCATTCTGTAAATATGGTGACTGACAGCCTGATAGTAACTGCAGTACAATGGACTAAAATGCGTTGACCCCGACTCATGGCAGACTGGAAGGGCTGCGTCACGCGAACCGGTCTGAAGGAAGAGTCGTTCGAATTGTCGGATAAAATAACATCCATGTACATTGAAGCTAACAATTTAAACTTGCAATTGAGAAATTTTAGTAATATCAACCTCGATACTTCGCAATGCACTGTCCAGGAATTGTCTTAACAGTCAGACGCCGACACATATTATATTTAGCACTCACTACTGTTACCAATATGTACGGTGGCCACGCCTCTTACGGCGATGTGAAAGCACTGCAGTCCACTTGTGGGTGCCGTTTGAATCCTCATTAATGTATTAATTACATAAGCACAATTTAAATAACTAATGTGGGTATCATTCCTTCCGTAACCTTTCACCTGCTACATACTACAGCTCGGTCGGTACAGTCACTCTGCTAGGGACTGCAGACCGGCAGACGACAGACGGTCTTCTCCTGAACGTCCACACTGGCACTGGGGTTCGCCCACTGTCCTACTCATTGAAGAAAGGAGGCTTGTACCCTGAAGTAAAGCGGCCGGGGCTTGAAGCAGACCACTCACCTCCATCCAGTGTCAAGTTTAAGAACAAGTGGAACTATACCTCCATTCATACTTATGCCTCAATGGCGTGGAGAGGGATAAATACCCTTTACCTTAATACTGTTGTATTGATAAGTAAATTTAATATGTACGGAGAGAATAATATGTCCACTTTTACAGCTGTTTCAGCTGTTACATCTATTACAGCTGTTACTGCTGTTACAGTTTGCTGAAGTTATTGCTTATAACTTTTGACGATCAGAGATACTGTAATTTTATTGTACAGGGTCTTTTTTAACGTTCCTCTGAACACGGCAGCATCTTCAAGCAGAAAGCCCGCATTCGCTGAACATCTCGTGACAGCTGCCGTGTTCGGGGACACGATAAAAGGGACAATGTGTTGACAACATTTATGTCCCTGAGACTTTTCCTGCTAGTAAAGTCTATTATTTAAATGTATTTATATCTGCGACCTTGTAAGTACAGACGTGAAACAGGCAAGCAGCACTAACAGCACTGACGCAGTACAGTCATGCACTCCAGTATCATTAAAACGGGTTTTGGCGGCTTGCAGATGTTCCGGGGTCAACCACTGCAGTTTCCGTTTGACGTCAGACTACCCCCTCGCAGAAGACTGGGGTCCAGGCGTCGTGTTCATCAAGTACGCCTGCATAAACCGTGAGTTTCTTCCTGAACCAAAGACGTCCGAATCACCTGGCTGAGAGTCCCTTTCGCTTGCTAATGTTCCTGCCGTCCGAACTGCGTGTTACGATAGTGCGTCCACACTGAGGCAGCTGCTCATTTTGTACAAACTGTATTGATTCAACGTTCACAAAATTAAGACAAAGACTGGTGTCAAGACAAACGTGTATTTATGGGGTTTTTTTTACGTCTGCGGGACAGACAGTGTATGAAATACTGTACACCTCGCGGAACTCTGCTGCAGAACAGCTGTATTGTGTTCTGGACACACAATCGCACGCCAAACCTCTTTATTTCCACACACCTCAGTCACTCTTGAGAAGCTAACAATCGCTCGCCTACCACAAAATTCCCCGTTTCTTACGCACACAAGCACTTATTACCGCGCATGCAACAGCCGGTCACCAAATCGTATTCCCAGCCTTCAATCCGCCTACTTCATTCAACCTCTTATTAAAAGCGTCGTCCGTCCAGCACTACAGCCTTCAAATAGCTCCTTTTTTCAGGTTCTCCTTCCCACATTTTAATACATTGCTCGTCTCTCTCATGCTCTGAAAAGTCGTTGTGATTTTAAAATATTTTACAAAAATGTCTTTCGCCGCACCGTCGTGTGGAATTTTAACCTCAAGCTAAATAATGAGAGTACGCAGAAGTACAAGAAGAGGAAAAAAAAATCCTGCGGACAGAGTAAACTGGAGCACTTCAATAGGAACAGGTGTGACAGGTTGTGTTTTGCGGTGTTGCTGATGACGTGCCGTCATTTGGCACGACATTTGACACCGAAAATTAGTTAGATCATTTGTCTCAGTAATTAACCAACCTGACGTACAAAGTTTTGTTTTACAATAAGTTTATTTCATGCCTGTATAAAATTTAACCTTTTGTAATACAAATCTATATCTATAATACATTATATGCCAGATAACCCATATATAAGACACACTTCTTATTTTAATAACTTTTAGCATATTAAATTGAGACTTCATAATAATAATAAGGAATTGTTTGAACTGACTTTAATCACAGTAAGTTTTTAACTATAATTTAGACATACATGGTAACAATAGCGCAATACCATGTAAACTTTTTGGGATCCCAAAATGTGCACTGTTAATTGTACATCTTAAACATGGTTCAAAAGATAGCCTGATGATGGATGACTTGTACGAGTCGAAACATGTGGCTGTAATAGCGTCATTAAATGTTGTGTTCGACTGAAATTTTTATATTCTTTGTTAATTAAAAACACAACGGGGTGACTACAATTGAAGAGATCGCTGTTGGTAGTGGCACTGACACAAAACAAACGAACGCACAGTGCGGGCAGAACGTGGAACTGCAAGTCTATAAGCGCGTGCTGCTGAACGTGCGGTTACTTGCCACTGTCTTTTGACCTGAGGCAATGAAACATTTCCGGCCCACTGCGGCACACTGCACTATGATTTACGACGAACAAACTGGAAGCGCCACAATAAATATGAACATTTGGAACTCTGTACTGAAAATCGTGCAAATGCAGTCGTTTTATGGGAATCCATAATAACTTGAAATTGTGTTGCCAGCAGTTTTTTTATTGTGGTCGTCAAAAACCCAACAACAAAATACTGTTTCATCTAAATTTAGTTTCCAGTAGTTGAACTGTTTTTTGTAGTATGGTTCATCTTCCGTGCATTAATCAGGTCCATGATATATAGATAACCATAAAAAAAACTTCAAAGTTTATGGTGTATTTTATTCACAGTTCTCTCAACATGTTCAGTTCCAACCAGTACACCACACCGTTCACATATCACCTACAACCAGTTCCAACCAGTACACCACACCGTCCACTCATCACTTACAACCAGTTCCAACCAGTACACCACACCGTCCACATATCACCTAAACCAGTTCCAACCAGCACATCATACCGTCCACATATCACCTACAACCAGTTCCAAACAGTACACCACACCGTCCACACATCACCTACAACCAGTTCCAACCAGAACACCACACCGCCCACACATCACCTACAACCAGTTCCAACCAGTACACCACACCGTCCACACATCACCTACAACCAGTTCCAACCAGTACGCCACACCTTCCACACATCACCTAAAACCAGTTCCAACCAGTACGCCACACCGTCCACTCATCACTTACAACCAGTTCCAACCAGTACACCACACCGTCCACACATCACTTACAACCAGTTCCAACCACAACACCACACCGCCCACACATCACCTACAACAAGTTCCAACCAGTACACCACACCGTCCACTCATCACTTACAACCAGTTCCAACCAGTACACCACACCGTCCACACATCACCTACAACCAGTTCCAACCAGTACGCCACACCGTCCACTCATCACTTACAACCAGTTCCAACCAGTACACCACACCGTCCACACATCACCTACAACCAGTTCCAACCAGTACACCACACCGTCCACACAACACCTAAACCACTTCCAACCAGTACACCACACCGTCCACACATCACCTACAACCAGTTGCAACCAAACACCACACCGCCCACACATCACCTACAACCAGTTCCAACCAGTACGCCAAACCGTCCACACATCACCTACAACCAGTTCCAACCAGTACACCACACCGTCCACACATCACTTACAACCAGTTACAACCAGAACACCACACCATCACACATCACCTAAAACCAGTTCCAACCAGTACGCCACACCGTCCACTCATCACTTACAACCAATTCCAACCACAACACCACACCGCCCACACATCACCTACAACAAGTTCCAACCAGTACGCCACACCGTCCACTCATCACTTACAACCAGTTCCAACCAGTACACCACACCGTCCACACATCACCTACAAACAGTTCCAACCAGGACACCACACCGTCCACACATCACCTACAACCAGTTCCAACCAGCACACCACACCGTCGACACATCACCTACAACCAGTTCCAACCAGTACGCCACACCGTCCACACATCACCTACAACCAGTTCCAACCAGTACACCACACCGTCCACACATCACCTACAACCAGTTCCAACCAGTACACCACACCATCCACACATCACCTACAACCAGTTCCAACCAGTACGCCGCACCGTCCACTCATCACCTACAACCAGTTCCAACCAGTACGCCACACCGACCACACATCAGCTACAACCAGTTCCAACCAGTACGCCACACCGTCCACACATCACCTACAACCAGTTCCAACCAATACACCACACCGACCACACATCACCTACACGCTATATTAAAACTCTCCACATCACCACATCGAGCGTCACTCCGCAAAGACCAAACATATTTAACTCCCAAGATTTTAATCATTACCCATTTTAACCTACATTTGTATGACTTATATAATTGTAACTGAAATTACAATAACGTTTAATTGTTACGGAGTGACGGCGACACAAGTAACCACATTTGTACCTTTGTATTGTTGTGATAATGTCGCCCTGAACATGGCCGCAATAGCGGCAGAAACATATTGGTGATAAAATTGTGAATAAAATACATCATAAACTTTGCAGTGCATTTTGTTGGTTGTTTGTACATTATGTTGTATTTTTATTCACCTTTTACAGCCTTCTGACCTTTCACGCCCCTCCAAATGGTCACTCTATATATTATCACGAATGCCTTTGACATTTCAAAGCAGAATATTGTTACCGTTCTTATATCTCCGACTCAAATCTGCAGACTACAAGACAGTTCTTCAGAAAGCGCTGATATCGCCAAGCACTGAATACGAAAACTGTGCAAATTGAAATTTTCGTAATAGCAATTACGTTTATAACAGGGTCATTATTGTACCTGAAAATGACCGATTTCCTCTTCCTATCGGCACGTTTATCGTATTGACTTTGGTGGACAATTTGGTGGAATATTTAAGGCGAGGGGCGTACTGGTGGAAAGGTACTGCCATGTGAAACTCGAAGTACTCAAAGCCCAACCTGTCCCAGTCCCACTTTGTCCATCACAAATCGCATACCCAATAACCTGGGTTTGAACACGGTTCTGTCTGTTGAGTGGTTCGCAATGAACCGCGTGAAAGACTCCTTGTGGTTGGTGTCCCAAGGTGAAAGTTGTTTATCGACCTATAAGCTCTGGGCAAGCGTGGTTAATAGTGTCCCCCGCTCGCCCGCCAGTCCACACCGTACAGTACAACTTTACCGACCTGTAAATTGGTTAAACAGACGGTTTCTTTGGAGTTTACGGTGCCTGGCAGCTTGTGTTCTCAGAAGATTCGTCTTCTATTATGCTGTGGTGATGTGGACTGGCGGGTGAGAGGGGCATATTTTTTGACTCCCCACACACCCACCCACCCAGAGCTTACCTGTACTGCCTATTGTGACTTCTCTGCACAGACGAGTGTCCAGCAAAAATCATACAACATTTGCAGGGAAAAACTGAATTTCTCCAGTGCCACTTTTCCCTCCGCAAAGTCCATACTCACCACCCTGCAACTGAACCCGTGTTTCCGCGTCGTAAGGTGGCGGGCGTCTATTCGACAGAGCCATGACGCCTGACGCCGCAAGTACACCTGTCCTTTCCATGTCCCACATTCACGTCATTCAGTTCGCATTCTTCTTATTTACTTTCCTTCCCACTCCGCCCTAAAAACAGTTCTGTAACGTTCTCCCTCCCCAACGTCGGGGCCCCCTTACTGACGTCCCAGAGGCAAACCGTACACCTAACAGCACTGAAACACAACACATTTGTTTGCTTTCGTTATGCTGGTCGGCCACACAGGTTCTGACTGAATGCAGCAGGTCGAGTGTCGACTCTTTTAACGGTTGCGGTCCACTCAAGAGCCAAAGGGACGTACCGCACGTCTTTGTTCTGTCCATTCCGAATTGGCGAGATACGGCAACAAATGTCAGTTCTCACAGATGTGGTTTGTCAGGGATAGCGAGTTTTTGGCCGTCTGTTTGTTTGGGCCGACCGGAGTTATTCTGAAAGCTGATGATCCTTTCCATTTTATGTAACAAAATCTTTGCTAAGGAGTTTATTGTAGTGAACAAGGGAGTAGTGCATGCTCTGTTATACATAGTGGCATTATGTTTATTTCACTTAGAAATGTAAATGTTATGGCCTGCAGTCCTTGTGTTATTCTGTGTACCGCAACTTACAGCAGTTTGCCTTCTCCGCCCAGAACAGTGCAACATTCTGTACCGTGAGTTGTGCGACGTTCAGAATGCAGTGCGCCTGCCGTGTCGAAGTGTGTCACTTTTCAAGTCACCGCCTTTCCTTCTGATCCACGGTCTTCTGGAATGTTACGAAGGGTAGTCGTCCTTACCAAGATCTCATCATCTTCGCGTCGGAAGCATGCAATCACGCTGTTCCTTCTGTCACAACTATCATTTTGTACAAAGGAAACACAAGGAAAGACCACTACCACTGGTCATCATCAGCACCAGCGGCGTTACCGTTTCCATTCGCCGGACTGCCACGACTCCTGGTCAATGCTTTGACCCCCCGCTGCGTTTTTAGAATCGCAGTGAGCCTTCTGCAGTGGACGTAGAATTCAGTTGATGTTACTGTTCGATGCTACTGTAGCCTTTCAGCGCACAGTCTGGGGCGAGTACCGGGGCTTTAACATTTCTAACGGCGTTTGTCTTCCGTGTGGCACGTAGAGGGGCCAGGGATTAACCGACTAACTAGACAACTAACTCGATGCAGCAGAGTCCTTGGGAAACTAACATTTCTTTAGTTAGCAAAGGAATTCCTCACACAGTACGGAGCCCACTGTCCGTTACCGTAAGTTATATCTTCAGTACACAAACAAACAGCACATATGCAATAAAATACATGTACTAATTATCACTTTTTCTCCTACATGTTTCGGCGCTTATTGCGCCATCTTCAGGGAGAACTTTTTTGTGCATGCTCAAAGCTACAGTTACGTTTGAATATTTGAATAAAGGTAGACCAACTTGATGACACTTGCTTTATTATACCACATCACCAACAGCCAATCCCGCTACATAACACCAACACGCCTCAAGTCAGCCTACACAATAACGCACCAAGTAGTCGCAAGCTCCTGAAGATGGATGTATTAACATCTGAAACATGCTGAGCAGTAAATTGATGTAATAAAGCAAGTGTCATCACGTTGGCCTACCTTTATTCAAATATCAAGATGATGCACGGTCCAATACGCATAAGACTACAGTTACGTGTTGTGATGACCATGGCTTGCAACTTGTGTACACGTTGCAAGCCTTAGTCCGTTACCGTGTTGCACAAGAGGTTACCACTTGAATAAAGAGAGACCAACTTGATGTCCCTTGCTTTATTATTTCATTATTTAATGCTCAACATGTCTCGAATATTAGTACATCCATCCTCAGGAGCTTGCGACTTATTTGTTGAGTTATTTCATGGGTTGTATTGCTCTGGTTCGATGTGTGTTGGTGTTACGGTGTGGTGTGGTATCCGGATGCAGGCTGAAGCCTGCATCCGGATACCACACCGGCTACGCGGTCAGATGGTAGCAGGTGTACCCCGAACCTGAACCGATTATTCTCTTAATTTTTTCATACACGCAATTTTGATTTATAAGTGTCGTTCCCAAATATATCAAATTTGGCACAATTTGAAGGGCTGTATTTCCAGTTGTTACGTTGTAACGCCGCCCTTCATTCTGGTAACGAAACATGAACAACAGATTTTTGCAAGTCTACCGTGCGTTTGACCTTTGAGAGGGCATGTCCTAATGTAGGAACTCAATTTTGGTTATAATTTAAACGACATTCATTTTTCAAAGTGTTGAGGCTTCGCTGGTTATATTTTTGGGTGTCAGTGAATGTGCCCGAGTAACGCTGATCCTGCCTGTCTGGCACCACATCCAGATGAAGTTCACCGGAGAAAATAATTAAATAGCTCCACACATTATTAACCTAGGCACTAGATAAATGTGACAGGTCAGCTCCACACCCCAGCTGCTTTAACCCCAAGTAAGAGAACTAACACATTAATTTAAAATGTATTATTTTAACTGAACATTTGCTAAGCAGAATTCCAATAATTTCAAAATACGTACCGCAGTAAATAAACATCGCTTAGACAGCAATATCTACCGTACATATTGGTAAAGAGTATGGCACGAATTTTGTAATAGCTTTGTGTTCTCCGTTATGTCCACTGCAGTAAACAGTGTTTGATTGTATTCACATTTCACACCCTGTCTTCAAGCAAGTGCTGGTAATGCTCGCAAGTTCCAAGTTGCCAATTCGCGGTTCCCACTCAGCCCTTACGACTGAAATTCATCCTGCCGTAAAACGAACAGCTCTGTTTATGCACAATCAAAATCCCACGACCCTTGCCTCAAGCAGCTACTTTAACCATTATAATATCTTCATTCTTTACTACTCTTTAGAAGAAGGTCGAGCGGGCGTAGCCTGGTATCATTCTAACAAAGTGATGATTTTGCTCATAAAATTCTCTCTCATTTCCCTCTGCTCTTTTCCTTTTTTCTCTAATTATCTACCCTACCATACGTCTCTCTCTCTCTCTCTCTCTCTCTCTCTCTCTCTCTTTATATCGCTCGGCAGCCAGTCCCTGCTGTCCAAGCGAGCTGTGCGGTACACCGGCAGGCCTACACTACACTACATCTGCCGAGACGTTTATCGCGTGCGCCTAAATGAAAACTGGTCCGCTGTGAAGGTTTTATTTTGGGCTGCAGGATATAATATTTAGCAGAATGTTACAGCACAAAGCGCCTTTGTTGTGAGATTTATTTATCGAATGAGTCACGTGCTCCATTTCAGTTCGCAGTTTAGCTATGTGCACAATATTTTGTGTATTTCCAGGAAAAATACAGATACGCTATGTAGCAGAAGTAGCTGCAGAGTGACGTTGGCTTGCCGTGTGTTTTGCTTGTTCTCTGTTAAGGTACTTTATCACGGAAAGATAAGGTTCTTGTATGTTAAGAAGATGCCGCTTTTAAGCGGTGGAAAATTGTATTGATCTGATGCTAATAAATGTGGACAAACGAAGAAAGAGGGCGCCGTATACTGCGACAGGCTAGCTACTGAAATATGAAATATTTCTCAAGATTTACAGCAGTACGAGGAGAACTAAAGACGATGTGGAGGAACACGACGGATTTAAACGCGGTATTAAAAGCTCCTTTGAATGAAGAAGTGACTATATAGCTCGATCCACCACGAAATGGGGAACTGAACAAAGTTTCTATGCGTAAGCAACTTAATGCTGTGTTTAGAAACAGCAACGTCAGCGCTACACTTAAGAAGTGACAGAAAAACACGTGATTTCAAGTTTCCGCCGTGAATTAGATGAGATCTGCGCTCTTCTGGGCTGTGACGCAACGAATAGTGGTAATTCCTTACCGACAACTTATCGGTCTCATCTTCAACGGTCAAGAATCAATTCTTGGCCCTTTTTTCGATTCCTTGACCCTTGGAGTTTGGACCGATAGGTTGTCCCGAAACGTCTGTAAGGAAATTTCACTAATGGCTGCGTTACAGCCCAGGAAAGCTCAGTTCTCAACAACAAACACGTCGTATATCGGCGCTGTACTGCATAAATGGCAGAAATCAGAATTGACTTCTGCGTACTGAGGTTTTCACCGAGGTGTAATCGAGATTCCCGTCTTTTGGGACGTGACGCTGTCCGTCGTCAAATCGAAGTCAATTGCGCCTGAGGGTCAGTCAGTCCTTCTTGGCGTTAAGCCCCTCCTGGGGCGTCCTCCCTTCAAAGCGTGCGCCCCAAGACTAATAGACTGCGCAGTCTTGAATGCACAAAGGCAGTTGGAATTACAAGCCGCAGAGAGGGACGGACTGAGCGACCGTCAGCTAAATGGCTTTAGCTTGACTTAATCTTCAAATGGTTAGATAAAAAGGTGCATTGCCGAGTTGCTTCATGTCGATTGACTGGCGGGCATGGCGCAGCTCTTGGTTTTCAATCTGCAACAGTTCCTTCAAAACTCCTTCATAGAAACTCGGTACACTTTTAATTATATTCATTTGGTGTAACTGTAATAGCTTATAGCCTATCTTGTCACAAAACTTGCTCTGAGTACGCCTAAGTAATTTTTATATTTCCGTGCCCCTCTCACCCTGGACCCCCTCCTGACACAATAGGATTCAACTCACACCCTGAAGCCTATTTATTTAAGGCCCATTTTAAAGTTATGCTGTTATGTTCGTGTAGGCTGTGATAAATCCGAATTATATTTAAATACCCAGTCCGTACCGCGCAGTAAACACACTCCGTCTCAGTTATACAAACCAGTCAGTTAATGCTGTATAGGGAAATAATCGCTGTTTGTTCTGAGATTCATATAAAGCATATAACCCAAATTACATTTAAATACCCAGTCCGTACCGCGCAGTAAACACACTCCGTCTCGGTTATACAAACCAGTCAGTTAATGCTGTATAGGGAAATAATAGCTGTTTGTTCTCAGATCCACACAAAACACATAAATACACTGTGTGGGCAGAACGTAAATTTGGTTAATGTTAAACTGGCGGTACATGTAGTGACCACTGTGCGGTAGATATAGTGACCACTGGGCTTTAAAAGTTTGAATTCGTTTCTTGGTAGTTTTCACTAAAGTCTGTCAGCACTTCCCAAACATCGTTAAAATCGCACAATAAAAATGGGCTCTCATTTCTTGACCTGTCCCTTTCATTGTCTTCCTCTGTTCTTTCTTCCCGCCTCTCTGTCTTCCTACCTTCCTAATTACCACAAACCCACATTAATTAGCTCGCCACGCCAGCTTATTTTTTTATCATCTCAAATTGCAACAGCTCCATTTAACTGCTGCAGTTGTGTTTTGCCTCTCACAAAAGAAAGCCTGTACAATAACTTTAAGCCGAAATGAACCAGTTTTTTTAAGCTGTCAAAATTAATCAGTTTAAATGACTAAGGAGCGCCTGTTCGTTATTCGGTCTGCTCAGTAGGCTGCGGTCTAAACCGAGACCTTCCTCAGCGACATTCACAGCCTTGAGGCCTGTACAGGTTGACCCTAATTACGGTTCAACAACGCCAGTCAGCACCCACCGTCTGCAGTCAGTTCCGTCAGTCTCCTGCCTTCACACAACTGTCCCCCTAATACCTCTTTCAAAGTCATCATCCAATCCTCCATTCCGCCCTCCAAGTCGACGTTTCATAACCCCTCCTTTCCAAAATCTCTGTGCATTCTTTGTGTCCCTTGTCCTAGCCACATGCGCGGTCCACCATAGCACCCGCTGAACTCTATACAATAGATACCCCCTTCCCCTGTTATGTAACATTATACAGTTATCGGACTACGTCACCCTCCTCAAGTCCAACTGTTTTCCCCAGCAATTTATTTTCAGCCCTTGCAAATTTTACGGCTCACGAGAACTTCATTGACCTTGGCAGTGGAATCGACACGAGCAGTCAGACCGTTAGATTAAGTACAGTTGTAACATGTGAGTGCGAATTGATAGTAGTGTTTACTGTTGTGTTCCATACGGGTGGATCTGATGTGGAATTTAGCTTTAGTCTTGTCTTAAATACAACACCTATAGGGGAGACGATGGACAGAAACACATGCAGCGATTGATATTTGTATTTTTGACACATTTTAGCTTGGAGATGACGGATATTACACAAGCTGTCAAGGTCAAAGTTGTTCTCATAAGTCTAGGAGATTAAATGGGGGTTCTCTTCTCAGCAACACCCTGCGTTTCACGCCCACAAAAATTACGTGACAAAACCCAAAACCAGTTTTTCACAACCCAATCTTAGGAGTTTTGAATTTCACTTGCAATTACTAAGTGAATAACAACATGACAAACATGTTCACTAATATTTGGCTCCTGAATTCAAAATAATTTAATTTCCGATGCCACTTGTTAATATTGCTCCCAGATACTGACACATTCCACTTGTTATGTGGCTCCCAGATACTGACACATTCCACTTGTTATGTGGCTCCCAGATACTGACACATTCCACTTGTTATGTGGCTCCCAGATACTGACAC
>Ga0131853_10010804_pt1 | contig 16691 bp, 9 predicted proteins | sample TergutLab28metaG_FD_92764 | JGI IMG/M metagenome (GOLD analysis project Ga0131853, IMG submission 92764) | Labiotermes labralis P1 segment gut microbial communities from Petit-Saut dam, French Guiana - Lab288 P1 (version 2) (version 2) | ecosystem: Host-associated > Arthropoda: Insects >...
ACTACCAAACTCCTGTTAGCACCAAACTACCAAACTCCTGTTAGCACCAAACTACCAAACTCCTGTTAGCACCAAACTACCAAACTCCTGTTAGCACCAAACTACCAAACTCCTGTTAGCACCCACGCTATCCCATTTCTTTCTTCCCTACTACAGCACTCAATGCGCAGTCTTTTAGCCAAACTAAAATTTCATGTCTCGATACAATGATGATGAAATATTTTTAGACATTTGGTACCATATTCTGACTTTGCACAAAGCCAATATCGTATCCCGTAAAGTTTACATTGTGAAAATCGATACATATCTTTAGCTTATAAATTAACACATTTTCATGAGACGCATAGTGCGACCTGGTTCTCTGGGCCCACCCTAATTTGCCACATTAAGGTCTGTGGTTATACGCACCACTGCCAGTATAGAAGGATGTTTGAACGACGTGTTAGATTAAGGCGGTATTTGTGACTTGAAATGCCGCAGACACAGATAGTAACTTAGTGCATGTGTTCATAAAACAATTAACAAGATTGTACAGCTACAGTTCATAAAGCAGTGCACAGTTTGGATTGCTGCAGTCCCACCAACAATACACAGTTTGCATCACTACAGTCCCTCCAGTTTGTATCACTGCATTCACTCCAGTAGTGCACAGTTTGGATTGTTGCAGTTCCTCCAGCAGTGCACACTGCAGTCCCTCCAGTAGTGCACAGTTTGGATTGCTGCAGTCCCTCCAGTTTGCATCACTGCAGTCCCTTCAGTATTGCACAATTTGGATTGCTGCAGTCCTTCCAGTAGTGCACAGTTTGGATGGCTGCAGTCCCTCCAGTTTTCATCACTGCAGTCCCTCCAGCAGTGCACAATTTGGATAGCTGCAGTCCCTCCAGCAGTGCACAATTTGGATAGCTGCAGTCCCTCCAGCAGTGCACAGTTTGGATAGCTGCAGTCCCTCCAGCAGTGCACAGTTTGGATAGCTGCAGTCCCTCCAGCAGTGCACAGTTTGGATAGCTGCAGTCCCTCCAGCAGTGCACAGTTTGGATAGCTGCAGTCCCTACCGCAGTGCACAGTTTCTACACTGTTTGCCAGTCGGCTTTTGATTACCATGATAAAGATATTATTTAAATAGAAACCCGAAAATCGTTTCTTTGGTTACCACGTTTACTGCTCTTCGGTAGCGGCGCTACTGTGCCTTCCACCTCACAAGCCTGCACGAACTGTTACTATTGACTTAAGAAATTAAAGGATTTGGGACTGCCTTGAATGACATGACGTTTATATCAAATTTCATCGAAATTTGCAACGGTTTTCAACTTAAAACACGAGGGCGGACAATTAGACATGGCCTCCTACGTAGGTCTAGGAGTCCATTGCATACAAACTGGGCAAAGAAGGCGTAACTGTGATTACAATAGCTGTACGAACACCTCCACAATATAACACAACTGTTCGTCATAGCTAACAGAAAACTGCGACGTCGGGCTCAATCAATAGACCTATAAGCCAACTTTAAGACTCAAGGAAATCATTCCTTCACATTCAATGCAATATTATGCTCCGGCATATTGATTAGCTCACGGGCTAGACAACTGAAAAACTGGGGTTCGATCCCAGGAAGAGACTTATCACGCAAAACCTTCAAATCCTCTCAGAAGTCCAGGAAGCCTCTAGCCATTGCACTTGGGCCTTGTTTCCCTCAGAGTAAAAGGCGTCGCGACGTGATTCTGGTCACTCACCTCCATCTAGTAGCCAGGATAGGCCTAATGGTGTGTGGAACTATGACTGTACTCGCCCATAAACCTTCACGGCCTGGTCCATAATTAAGCACAGTCACAAGCATAAGATCTTTCAGACTCATCACTTGATCAATTACACCAGTGCTTGTCAAAAGGCGGTAAGCGTTCCTCCGGTGGTAAGCGGACGGTCGCCTGATGGTACGCGAAGATATTTAGATTTTTTTCCAATAATCAAAATTTAGAAACGTTCATTGCACTACTGAAATTGTTTCAAATGTGTTGAAATGTAGAGATAAGCATTAATAAAATGCACAACAAGATACTAATTCAATGTTCGAACATAAATACAGCCTCTCCTCTGTCTAATCGCGTTAAATAAAAAAAGTAGAAACTGCGAAATTTGGGGTTTACACGGCGCTGCTATTTCGCTGGTTGGCAGGTCTGAAGACTTCAAACCCGCCAACCAGCGTAGCATCCCGGAAGTCCATTATCCTGAAAGTAGGCATTGGTATTAATATTTGCATTACCGAGCCGTATATGCCTATGTGTTTTGTGTTGCGATATTGGTAAGCATATATATTTTGTGTTGTGGCAGAGGTATGCGAGAAAAAAGGTTTGAAAACTATGAATTTCGTACATGCCAAGTTTCGCATTAAATTCTCTTTAGATCGAAAAGCTTTGAGAAAAAATATGCATAAATACGTTTTAGGAAAACGGGTTCTTAATGCCATAGCTGGTGGTTCATATTTGTACTGTCCATAGTATTAATATGCTTTAAATTCTCAGCGCCCGTTTTACCATTTCATTACCGTCTAATTCTATGTCTCCTGCGTGATCACTTTCCTAAAACAGAATTCTACAATGGGAAAAAGAGTTGAATTTTCTTCAATGTGGTTTCTGTTGCAGCTTGCAGGCTGAGATGGTGGGATTGTCGAATGTAAAAAGACATGAAAATACACTGGCTCGTGAAATAGACTTTAATGCCTATTTTCATACACAAATACAGGACACTAGACATTATATTAGCTATAACCAACTAAAAGAATGAAAGATGGGAGCTGTAACACAAATATTTAACTAGGCAAATTGTAATGAAATTGAGGTTTAGATAGAATGGTGGGTCAGACAATGAGATATAAAAACACGAGATAAAACTGCTCATAAAACGTAAGAATGGAGGTTTTGAAGGTGGCCAGTATTCAGATTATAGTCTTCTGGTCGTATCTTCAATGGCCTCCGTTCCTATTGGCCCGCACTGTGTTTATCTTCTGACCCCTCTCGTGGTTCTGACTGACCACACTCCATGCAACATTCCGACACAATGTGGCCGAATCCTCATCGCCTTCTGCTCACCTCTGAAGATGGAGGCAGTCCGTTCTCAACAAACATTCGCTGTAACAGCCCAGAATCTCACGTCTGAACAGCGGAGCTGTTGTTATTGTAGGTTTTCTTTTATTCGTCCTTTTATCTTTTATTCTTCATGTTGATGGCGGTTTTGAAAGTAAAGGACAACGCAGCTTTTCCCGCCATTTAATCGCAGCCTAGAAATATCGCAAGGCTGCACTCTAATACGCGACGATAAAGCCGGACCGACTATCTGTGTCAGCAAGGTATCCTACAGTCGTTAAAGATTTCAACTCAATAGCGTTCTGACGATAGTATATGACTCAATGACATAATCTATGTTTTTTTCTTTATTCCTCGTCTGTATTTGTAATGAAGCAGGACGTTTCGGAATACTGCTCTGCTTCCGTAACCAGGCAGAGGAAAGCGCCTAATCTGGTGGTACCGCTAGACAGAGCTAACTTCGGTCACTGCGCCTGCAAACAGAAAATAGCTATATCTAGCAGTTCCACCAAATTATACGCTTTCTTTTGCCTAAAGACGGAAGCACAGCCGGCTTCAGATAAGTTGGGCTTCATTTAAACAATTAGACGAAGGACAAATTTTTAAAAGTGTACAGATTACGTCTTTGTCATATATGTTTACCATTCTGTCAGAATAAATTATAAACATTTCAAACTAAAAAAATTAAATACAATTGTCATATCCACGCCCCCATCCAGTAGCCATTTTTCCTACAGTAAGAGTGTCCCAGCTCAAAAGGGAGAGTTCTTAACCGCAAATATTACATTTTAATCATATGAGCTTACAAGCATCATTTGAAGAGTCTGTATAGATCAATCCTTGTACTCGCTGGGTCACAGGTTCGATTCCCAGGAGGACCGAAAAGTTCAAAACATCCAGACCGGTTCAGGCCCATCAGTCCTCTTATTCAATTGTCAGTGGGGCGTCTTTCCCAGCGGGAAAAGAGGTCGGGACCTGAAACGAATCGCTCCTCTCTATCTGGTCCCGAGGTCAAGATGAAATGCAGGCACACCTCCGCTCCCCTCGCATGCTTTCAAGACACGCACAGGGACAAATTTACCTTCTGTAGGTATTAATTATAAAGATGTCAGTTGCGTTTTCTTGATCGCCATTAACCAGCCACTAATGCTGCAAATTAATAAAGTATGGTTCTAGATGTTACAGGGAAGCACGTGCGAACGTTTCTCGCAAGAGAATGTCCAGCCTGCACGTCTTTGTTAAATGCGATATGAGAACCATGCCGCCAGAGGAAACCCGCCTTAAATGGACCCCCATTTCAAACCCTCAGTCATACATTCAATATACCATGTTCTGAAGTTCATTAATATTCATCGGTGAACAGAATGCTCTTTATTTGACACTGTAACGCAAAAAGACGTAACTAACTCAAAGAATATTGCAACAATGCTTAACCCTCCTGACGCACTAATTTCGTCTAAATAGCATGCACAAAAATATTAGCTCTAAACTCGCACAGAAGACGTACTGTCTCTCCACCACAAACACCTTGTCTTTTCGTGACACTCACAAGAGACTCTCAAATACAAACTGTAGACGAAATGATGATTGTTTAAATGTTAACATCATATGGTGCACATAGTTACCACTGGCTGCAAATGGCAAAAAAATTAGTGTTAGTTGCATGTAGTAATGCTACCAAACTAATTAAGCTAAATACATCGGATAGTAGCTAGATCCCACCGCTCCGCAAGTACAGTCTGTCTCATATTAACAGTGCGTCATTTGGCTGAGATAAATCGAAACAAGACAGGCACTGTACGTACAACGTAATATTAAGGCGCGTTCACCGAACTGTTGTTGCTGTGGAAAAGCAATAGGTACTACATATACCGAGTGTGTGTCTGCAGCCTTAGGTATCCACGTGAAATGCGCATGTCAGCTGTCCGGCTCAACAGCATTATACCTCAATATCTAATAAAGAGCACGATTTTGGGGGGAAAAAAACTACTGAACACAAAATGTGTGTTTTGATTTTCTCTAAAACTTTTGTCTGAAACGTTTCTTATTCTAAGAAGAACTGAGCGAGATATGATCATAAATGTACATAGGTCTTCATGTAAAGTGCCCGTAATTCTTCTCAAATGTTAATGAAAATTAAATTTACTCGATACATTTTAGAAAAATACTCAAGTATTAGGTTCCATGAAAATGCAAAATCCTGTGGGAGCAGAATTGTTCCATGTGAACAGATGGGAGACAGACATGACGAAGCTAATAGTCGCTTTTCGCAATTTTGAGAACGCGTCTAATATACATCAGTCTCCATTCTTTGGTATTTTATTTGCTTCATGGCAGTTCAAGCATTCAACCTGTTACACTGTTAAAAAGCTAAAGTTGCCCGTATGCTTAATTCAGCACCACGCCATGAATGTAAGAGTATATCGTATAGTGGAAGCACAGATATACTCATTTTTTACTCCGGCACTACATAAAAGTGAGTGGTCAGTTTCACGTCCTAACCGCTTTACCCCATCCAGAAGCTCCTGGTACAGTAACTACCCAATAAGTGGCTGGGTGGGCCCCAGGGCCGAGGAGGGCGTTTTGGATAAGAAAAACGTCTCGTTTCCTGTCGCGAATCAAACCAAGATTCCTCGGGTGTCCAGCTCACAGCCTACCACAACATAGTCACCACTGTGTTTTGTAATACTGAGTCCGCCATTCAAATCCTGTACCAGCAATTTACTACAGGTACACAATTATCCACTATGACGCTTGGCTACTCCAGAAAATTGTAGGACAGTCCGACCAACAACACAGGCTTCAGTCCTTCACTGAAGATAAAGTTTCACCTGTGTTCAGTCACCATTCTCACAATTTAAGACTCAAACAGGGTTTAACATAGTCGGGCGTTATGCATCTCAACCTCGGCCGCCATTGGTTTTCGATCACGAGGCTAAATGGACCTCCGAACCGGTCTGGACATAGTGGCAAACAGAACAATTTCTGTCATTTGAAACTCGATCAGAGGTGCAATCTGTACCTCGCACAGAGGCACTTATTGACTCAGCTTCATGACTCCAAACTCGTAGCTCTAAATAATTCTGCTGTTTCTGAATCTGAGAAGCAGAAATGTGTAAATCCAATTTTATTATATTTGATAGGACACAATTTTTCTTGGAATTTCAAGTTCTTTAAGAATCAGGTGTCTGTTAAGTCCAAATATTGTCCCAGTGTAGCGGGACCAAAAATTAAAACATATCTAGGATACATATGGCCAAAAAGATAAAGGAGAACGGCGAATTAGGTGCTATCACGAACTGTACCAATTATTTAACGAACCTGAAATCATTCAAGAAATTAAAGTTACAAGATTTAGGTGGCTGGCACAACTGTTTAGTACAATAAACTCCACCCTTGCATAAAACTAACATTCACAAATCCAGATAGTAAGAGGAAGGTAGGACGACCCCATATAAGATGGATGGTATTCTCAAAGAACAACCAACAAGATGCGACTTTTCACAATTTATTTATTTCTGTAAGACCCTCTACATGAAACATGTAGAGGGTCTTACAGAAATAAATAAATTGTGAAAAGTCGCATCTTGTTGGTTGTTCTTTGAGAATATGTTAGCGATGCACGGACCTATCAATGTTAAAGATGGATGGTGTTGAAGACTTTAAAAGAAGCGGAGTTAACAATTGTAAAACAAAGATAGCGACAGAAATGGCTTGGAGAAGGGTCTTTGAGGCGTTCAAGACTGGAACCCGGCGGCTGTAGGACCAATACGCATACATGAAAACACGTAATGGTCTCAGAAACATGACGTTCTCTAACGCAAGTGTGACAACGATGGACTTCTTCTTCTCAGGACCATATTTCTCATTCTCATCTCTCATTTCACCACAACGTCGGTTAACATCACTTAACTGGTGTCAATAAACAGTATCGATTATGTTGCTTACCTTCTGTAATAATAAAATTCCGATGTAAGGAATTCTTTCTTTAAATTGCAACTCATTTCATCCGAAATGCCGACGCGTGAAAGCTGACCATTCCTCTTCATCTAGTTTCGACCTTAAGAATGAGTGTAGCTATACCTCCGCTTTATCATATACAACCACGGCGTACACAACAACAACTTCACCTTATTCGAAACACAACAGTCACTCAAGTCATGAAGTCTGGATCACACCGGCGGCTTTAGAGCTCCGGGCAAAGCTAATTTCCCCCCCCCCCCGCTATGTTAGCAGCATACGGGGACATCCAGGACTGCATCCAACCCGGCAGTTTTTCTTCATTGGTAACAAGACTGGTGCAATCCTCCACATATTCTAAAAGCCTCCATGACATGGCAGCAAACTCTAAGCAGGCTACATTCAACTGCACTCTCCTATCACCTCCAGTGACGCCCTAGGATCTTCATTCCCTTATGCTGTTATTCAAAATGCGTTTCTACAAAAGGGTCTGTGGTTAAGATTCATTTGCCCCGAAGCCAACAGGGGAACAGACTAACAGCTGCACTCATTCTAAACAACATCGCTAGAGGAATGTGAGTGGTCAGCTTCAAGCTCACGCCGTTTGACCCCAACAAAAGGATTCCCGATACCCATTACATTTAAATTTGATTGGGCTCCAGAGATAGCGTTGGTGTTTCGAAGAACAGAAAATCTCTTGCTGCTGTCGAAAATCGAACCACGTGTTTTCCAGTGCGAAAACTAAAACGTTTGATAAAATGGCAGGAGAGACTGCATGACGAGGAAATTCACGATTTGTACTCCGCACCAGAATATTATTAGCATGAACAGATCAAGGAGGGATAGATGGGGAAAGGAGGGGCATTTGGCACGTAAAGGCGGGAACGAAATGTACACGGTTTTGGTGGGGAAGCATGAAGGAAAGAGGCCACTTAGGAGATACACGCGTAGATGGGAGAATAATATTAAATTCATCTCGCCTAGGACCGGGAGCAGAGGCAGATTCTTGTAGTCACAGTACACAATACACAAAAATTCTTTGTTACAGTACTGAACCTTCTGGTTACAAAAAAAATTCGAAGAAAATCTTGAGTGGCTGAGAAACTATTAGCTGCTAGAGGTGTTAGTTCCAAGAATCTAGGCCCCTTTTCCAGAAACTAAAAACCGGAAGAGCTGTTTCCACGAGTGGCACTGACGTCCCCCTCCCCATCGGTCTCCACCCAGCAGCGTGGCACAAAACCGCCGCTGCCAGCCGCGGGGATACGCCGGTCCCCGCTACTGGCGCCATGACCTTGACAGCAGCGCTGCAGAAATAGCAGCACATGCTCGTCCATTTGAACCAATTCATCTCTGGCAGCGCTGCTAAAAACCGTCGTGGAAACGGACCCTCATACAGGATCGAACGGCGGATTCTTCTGTAAGGAAATTAGAGGTCCATAAAACTATGGAATTCTGTCGGCCGCGTCACATTCTCTGAACTTCTGAAGGACACATTTGTACGGCATAAATAAAAGACTCGACCTTAATTAAATCCGTGAAAGTATTCGATACAAGCATGTATCTAGTAGTATAATATAGACAGTACTGCATTTGTCAACTGTACTGAAACATATGTAGCAAATTCACCCCAGTGCGTGTCTATTATAGATTCAAGGAACAACTGGACCAGACGTGCAGCAACATGCGACACAAAACGCAACCACTGACTGTACCTATATATCAGCCTTTTCAGGCCAGAGTCATCAAAAGGAAAGCAAAGCGATTGTTTAAATGTTTTGGAAAAAATCGAATACGCAAGCCTTTATATTTTCCTGTGTAAGGGGTTGGGTACAGTATTGTAGGTAGAGGGGAGGAAGGCAGAAGTAGAGGGGCATTTTGAGAAAGCGACGTGGGTTACATGACATGGCCACACATGAATCACTGGAATTGAGATCATCTCACCCTTCCCCCAACTTCCCTCTCCGCTGAGAAAATACCCTGCTGAATATTCAGACTTACCCTTTTCAAATACCTCTATCAGCCTCCTGCCTGGTTGTTTAGGGTTTTGGTTTACCAACGAACTTAAAGGAGGTTGGAATCTATTAATGGGAAGGCTGCAGCGAAGTAAAGAAGTAATTGAAGGTTAGACAGGGAGAAGGCCAACTGGGCAGAAGAAGGGTTTCGCAGATCTTCCTTTCAAGCGATGAAACACTTTTGGTAACACTGTAGAACTCTTTTTACAGGGATATCTTTTAACGTAACAAGGTAACAGTTTTAGCGCAATGTTTAAAGGCTGATACCAACACGTGGGAATTCGCGAGGGAAAATGTTTATTTAAAGATTCGCTGCACAACCTGGAACAAAGCCACCTCACTGGACAACATCTGGGTAGAAAGTACTTAATTTTAGGTGATAACACAATTGGAACAGTGAGTGGACACAGCAGTTGGCTACTGTCGCTGACAGACCTTTGAACTCCTAAATTTTAAGCATAAAAGACATAAGAAAATAATGAATAAAGAAGAATAAGAAGAAGACGCGTTGTAGTCAGAGACAATGTACTTTTACAAGGTATAAATAAAAGTACAGTTCATACAAGATGTTCCCCGGTTTCTAAAATACCAAAATTTCTGTTGGGAGGTGCTCAAGCTTTGTCCGGTTGTTGCTCAGTTAGGAGCACCTCTAAACATAAAGATTGGTATGGGACATTGGTGGGATGATAAATGGCGTGGAAAAACGACAGTATTCGGACATAAACCTGAACTAGTGCCACTTTATTCACCATAAATCTCGTACAGATTGGCCTGGACTCGAATCCAGGCGACCGCGTTCATAGACCAGCAGGGGAGAAACATTTATCTAACAATCTTTAACAATTCAGTTCCTATCTCAAGGTTGACAACAGTGTGCCTACATTGTAGAGAGGGACAACTAAAGGCTGTATAAGGTAAGAATCTCTTTTTATTGCGAAAACCATAAGCTAACACATCAAGACAACAAAATAAAGCGTTTATTACTAAGGCAGGTGGCACACACAGTTAACATTACAGTTTAAAGGGTTGAAATATTACTAAATAGCTGTGACATATTCACGCGGACTGGACATACTCAACACAGAACTATGAAAACGGTCTTCCTGGAAAAGTTCTTACGTCTATGCCTAATCAGCTGGAATAAAACGCCGCAAAATCTCGTATATTTTCGGTATAATATTTGAAGAAAAAAAGACCAACTTGATGTCACTTGCTATTTTATTTCACTTCTTATGTGCTCAATATGTTTCGGACATTAATATATCCATCATCAGGAGCTTGGCTCTATTCTGTTGAATTACCACATTGGTCGTGTTGTTCTTGGTTCGATGTGTGTTGGAGTTTCGGTGTGGTTGGTTTGGAGTGGTATCCGTGTTGCAGGCTTCAGCCTTCAGTGACATCAAGTTGGTCTTTTATTCTTCAACTATCACAATGATGCACGGTCCAATCAACTTAAGATTTCGGTATAATCTCTGCACTGAACACGGAGACAATCCATTCTGACCTTTGGGTCATAAATTTGGACAGTTAACACGGTAGAAAATAATGTGTTCAGAATATTTGTTAGGAAGGCTGTAATGAAAATGTATCAACCCGCAAAACAAAAAGAGGACACTGGGGAATAAGAACACACAAGGAGATGAAGGATATACAAAAACGGGAAGAGAGATTGCAAAATTTGTAAAGTCCCTCCTACTAAGAAGGTATGAGGTTGTTGAAAGAATGCAAAACCAAATAATGTCAAAACTGTAACAGATACAGTGCCCAGAGACCGTCAACAATGGAGGAAAATTGTGTCGGAAGTTAAGGTCAACAAGGGACTGTAGTGCCTGAGGAAGAAGAGGAGGAGGAGAAGAAGAAAAAAAAGGAGTCAGCGTGTTTGACTGAAACGTCGGTGTAATTCTAACATATTACACGGTGTCACATCCCAGAATACGTTAAACTTCGTTGCTAAATGCCGTACTAATAAAATCCTGCGACTTCAAACAATTTTGAGCCACACGGCATAACCTTTATTTTCAATGGTCCGTGCATCGCGTAATATGTATCAATACATATCCAACAAGATGCAACAATATACAGTTTATTTATATGTGCAAACTGCTCTACATGTTTCGGGTGGTATCTCCACCCATCGTCAGGAGCTCATATCACTCTATCTACAGTATCTGGCATTATTGAGACCGTTACTGCTACCTGGCGTGAACGTGACTGGATGTTTCTCATCCAGTCACGTTCACGCCAGGTAGCAGTAACGGTCTCAATAATGCCAGATACAGTGATATGAGCTCCTGACGATGGGTGGAGATACCACCCGAAACATGTAGAGCAGTTTGCAGATGTAAATAAACTTTACATTATTGCATCTTATTGGATAATTATTGACACGGCATAACTTGTTCCTCTGACATGCGTTTTGATTGTTGTACTTTCTAAACGCTCGACCCCCAAAGTGGCCTCGTCTCTCGATATTTTCAACAAAAACTTTATAAATATTTCACATCTATCCCACGTTTGCTGCAGTTTCCACTCATTGGACGCTTCTTCTTATCTCCACATTACGCAATTCTCTGTTTTCAGACAATCGCCCCCCTTAAATATACATTCCTTACAGAGCCGCTGTCCATAGTTATCGACCCGCATCTCGCAAAACTGTAGTCATCATTAATCACTGCTGTGACATCATCACATTCCGCAGAAGAAAAATGTATTTTTGTCATCATTGTTATCATCACCATCATTTCTCAATCATCGTCATCAACACTACAGTCCACGGTGGGCTGTGGCGTCCTCCACAACTCTCCTTCAGCCTGCTCTGTCCTCTACTCTTCTCTACAGCCTTTGACCCCCATCGTCACAAAGTTCATCACCACGTTTTCCAGCCACCCTGTACGTGTTCGTCCCTTCCTTCTGCAGAAAACCCTCCCTTCAGCACTCTTTTAGATGTCCATTCCTCCGAAACTCCACATGTCCTCTGTCCATTCACGAACATTGCACCGTCAAATCCTCCAATCTGCTCATTTAATTCCACATTATAGCGCATTCTCCATTCACCTCCATCCCATACAGGTCAAAGATTTTTCTTAATATTCATCTTTCAGAGGATCTAAGGGCATCCTTGTCGGCCACTGTCAGCAAGCTTCTACTCCATACATTATGGCCGGGCATACCACTGTTCTGTAAATATGAAACTTCGCAGTTCATCAATTCTCGTTATTTTCACAAATTTCGTCCTCTTTTACGAAGAAGAGACAAAATTTCTTAGTATAAACAACCAACTAGATGCAACAATAACAATTTACTAGTAATTTCAATCAGCTCAGCATGTTTCGGGCGATAATTTCGCCCATCCTCAGGAGCACTAGACTGTGTTTACAGCTTGTGGCATAATGCAGCTTCGGTGCATTATACCACAAACTGTAAACACAGTCTAGTGCTCCTGAGGATGGGCGAAATTATCGCCCGAAACATGTTGAGCTGATTGAAATTACTAGTAAATTGTTATTGTTGCATCTAGTAGGTTGGTTATACTATTGTGTCAGAGATGCACGGTCATCAAACACCAAATATCTTGTCAATGTAACACAAAACGCAAAATTACAACACCGTACATTTTGTGTATTTATTGTGCTACTTACGTTTTATTTAACGATATCGGTAAATGAGACTATAGGAGAGTATTGACATATTGCTGGTTCTTTAGCTAATACAGAACTGGGAAGAGACTATAGGAGAGTATTGACATATTGCTGGTTGTTTAGCTAATACAGAACCGGGAAGAATGTGGAGTGACGGCAGTCACAGCCTGCATTATTTGAAGTTCTCCCGGGGATGTAAATGAAAAATCATATTCTTCGGGATTTGGTTTACAAATGAACATTACATAACATCTCCGAAGACTTGAATGTTCAGTCTGATTTACCGTACTTAAATTTGCCCATTGGGATTACAGAAACGACGAACACATCCTGTCGGGATGTCCAGTCCCTGGGTCGAATTTAGGGCCCAAAATGTCTCGAATACAAAGATTTATTTATTTTTCCTTATGTCCATGATATTAGGTAACGTGTACAAGGCTCGATTAATCGTCCTGTCATATGCAAACCCTACTAATGTATTGCGTCACAATTCATTGAACTTCATTCTCAGCAAGATAAGACTCTCACTAAATCACGTGATGTGGGCAGAAAACTTCGAATTTCGCCCATCCATTTCTTTGTGCACACAAACGTAATTGCAAATGATAATAACTACACGCGCAAATTAACTTACAATTTGTAAACGCATTAAAAACAAAAGCTCGATTTTTATTTACATATCTGGCCACCACAATTATCTGCTTATGACTAAACTAGGGGTGCACAAATTCTGGGCACCAGCTCACCCGAGTGACCAAACTTGTCTACGGTAGCTCCTAATATTTGTGGGTCCTCAGTGTGGAAGTTCAATTAGGTCACCTTTCTGGCTCCTCGAAATTTGAGATGGCTCCTAGATTTTGGAAAATTTGTGCAGTCCTGGGTTAAACAGTGTATTTGAAGGCAAAATATCGATAAAAACAGGTGTTATGTACAACGTATGAACAATGTGGCTTTTCTAATAGGTGCAGAGTGTGTTCTCTGTAAGGTACAAATTAAATCTTTTTAGTCTTAGTAAAGTAGAAAATTTAGTCTTTAAAAGTTTAATTAGTTTAACAACAGCAGTGCAGGAAAAAGATAATTCATGCAGCAATTTTTATTTTAAGAGGATAAAAATTAAAACCATTCAAAATTTGCATTTTGGACTCCAGCATAACATTAAAACTATTTTTAGACAGATATGACGCGAAATTTTCTGACACGCACAATTTTGTCGTAACGGTGACGACATCCAGAAATGTTAAACACGACTCAGTATTCAGCTCATTTTAATAATCTCTCAGAGAGGTAATTTACACTCACGACTGCTGAGTAGGTAAAATTGCAGGTAATTAATTGTTTAGGTAATTTTATACAAACACCACTTACAGCCGCAACACTCTAAGGGCGTCCAACAATACTGCATTACCACAGCCTGACTAGTGCAGGAAAGCAGACATTCCACGGAACACTTTTCGCTGCAAATCTTATTTATTTTAGTATCCTTACTAAGGAGACAGGTAAAATATATGAGTGGGTAAGAGGTAAGTGGACATTATGTTCCCTAGCAATTCATCATATTTTGATCGTATAACGTCCGATATACGGTCTTGTTCCGGCATCATAGTGATGGTCTTAAACACCAAGATGGCTGCCAGCAAAAGAAGAGCCGCACACTGCCATGGCAATAAACGAATGCAGTGCGCGGTGCGCCAGGCGTGGGATTGCACACCACCACCATTCATAGCAGAAGAACAGAAGAAACAGTAGCCAAGAGGCGCCCGCTAAAGTAAACGAGAGGGCGAAAATAAAATCTTCCGACATTCAGAGGCGTACGCTCCGATCCAAAAGTCAGGATCGGACACAGCAATCAGGAATCATAAGAGCAAAGGCCATCGCATCCGGATTAAAGCCATGAAGGGAATTTCTTCGGACACCGACCTGCCCATAAGTTCCCCACTTAAGTGTAACCAGAATTTTTATAGCCGTGCACATAACAGCATATCGCTGGCCAGTAACCTGACCCAGATGAATCCACTTCAAACCCTCACACTATTCCTTTAAAAATCCCTTGCCATATTAACCTCACACCTAGGCCAAGGTCTTTCAATTGGTCTGTTCGTTCAGGTTTCCCAACCAAAATCTTAGGAATTTTGAGATGCTTTTATTGACACGCAGACAGCAAGTTCTGCAGAAACGGTTGTACCTGCAAACCATATTATAAGACGGAATGATGCTCGACGTGTATGCTTAAACTCACGTTCCGCGACATGCACTGATAATTTAACAGAGTAACTAACAAAAGAATCACGTTTGAAGGGAGCCATCCCGTTGTGTACCGTCAATCATTTATTATGTTAGTACCGTCAATACACAACCTACGCATAGACCTGATGCATTATTACAACGGGGCTATACATGGCGACATGTTTCGGCCGTTAACCGGCAATCCTCAGGCCAGCAAGGAATACTATTCCTTGTTGGCCTGAGGATGTCCGTTTAACGCCGAAGCATGTCGCCAGATATAACCCAGTTGTACTAATACATCTGGTCTTTGCATACGTTGTGTATTGACGGTACTAATACAATAAATAAAAGAATCACAGAAGTAGAGACTCAGGCTGTAACGAATGGAACCAGAAACAAAAAAATATTGAGAATTAGAACAACAACAAAGGAAACGAAGTTGATAAAATAGGCAAAGAGGGCGAAAATGGAAAGGAAAAAAAGGACGTTACAAGAAGGCACACTGGAATTAGTGCCTAAAGTATTATTCATTCAACAACTGATGCATTAGTGAGTTGTCTTAAAAACAGTACTAAAATTTGCATTACTACTGCCGAACAGTACAACGTACAGACACCAATAAGGACCTAATACATGCAGACACACTACCAATTTTAGTGGACTATTTTAACAACTGTAACTTCAGTAAGCACAAATTCATGCGCTCCCTGATGATGGTATAACTGTAACACCGTAATATGTCGGAGCTGTTTTAATGTAAATTTTAATATTGTTTTTTTAAGACAGCTCACTAGTGCATCAGTTGGTGAATAAATAAAACTTTGATAACATCAAGATGCACTGCATTAATGTCAAAAAAAAATAGTACCTAAAGATTCATGTCTGTAGATACCGGGTGCTATGTTCATGTAGTGCTGTAGTGTCCTAAGTACTTTATTCACTATGCAATTTGAAAGGTTTGTAGAAAAATAGCTAAAGGTTCTTTAATCAATCTCGTGTTGGCGTTGGCACAGACGTTTCGGGCGTTGTTGTGCCATATTCGGTCGTCTTGTTGGACACGTGCCTAATATCGCTTTTAACACAGCATTACAGCAATAATTAGTGCAGTGTTAACAGCATTACACAAGTGCAGCGAAAATGGCTTAAAAACGCCGCAATGTCTAGTGCCACACAAATAAAAAGAAGTGAATACAAGCAGCTTGACGCCTCAACACCAAAATACTTAAAAAATTAGGACCGCTAGCGGAATCGAGATCGGTTCTGAACCAGTTCAGTCAATTCACTTACACAACATAAAACTTCTGCTTTTTTTTTAGGTCCGTCATCGCTGTTGTGTTGGTTCAATAACAAAGAATTTTTGTGTATTACGCGTACAGTCGAACACAACTATATTTCACAGAACTCGGTCATGGTAGCCACTAATGAAACAACTAGATCTAGTTCCCCCCACCCAACCTCCAGTACCCGAAAAGAACACCCCACACATCTTGTATAGCTGCTCTCTGTGTTAAATCACAACCTGAAAATGGGCAACATATATGGCCGAAACATGTAGTTGTATACCTACTACTAATGGCTAAAGAAGAAACGGTGTTACAGGGCATGATTGATAAACTAATTGAAATTGGAAAATGCTATGGTATGGAAATGAATTTGGAAAAAAACAAAAGTAATGAGAATATCAAGACAACCATCCCCAGTAACAATTATGATAGACCAAAAACAACTGGAGAATGTGGAATGTTTTAAATATTTGGGTAGCATATTAACAAATGATGGAA
>Ga0131853_10010805_pt1 | contig 16689 bp, 14 predicted proteins | sample TergutLab28metaG_FD_92764 | JGI IMG/M metagenome (GOLD analysis project Ga0131853, IMG submission 92764) | Labiotermes labralis P1 segment gut microbial communities from Petit-Saut dam, French Guiana - Lab288 P1 (version 2) (version 2) | ecosystem: Host-associated > Arthropoda: Insects >...
GGAAGAGGGGGAATTAGTATTAGGACCGTTTCAAGGCAAGCCAGCCTGCATTCGAATCCCCGTTGGAAAAGGCGTTTGTGGGACAACTGCTGCTAGCAAAGAGACCATTGTGGTACAGGACGTACATCAGTTTCCAGGACACATTGCTTGCGACGCAGCAAGCAACTCAGAAATCGTCATCCCGATTCTAAAAGATGGTGAAGTATTTGGTGTCCTTGATATTGATAGCCCAGAATTTGGACGTTTTTCTGATTTAGAGAAAAAGTACTTAGAAGAAGTCGTTGCCCTTATTGAAAAAAGTCTATAGAAAAGATCCCTCGAATTGATTCGAAGGATCTTTTTTTACCAAGTAATCTGATGGATTTCTGCCTCTGAGAACGGCGGTCTCGTAATGGCACCATGGATGTTATTTGGACTTCGTACAATGATGCGAACGTCGTATTCTGGTGAGAATTCGTTCGCGTATTGTGCCACCAGCTGATGGAAGCCCAGCTGTTCAGAAAATCCGAGAAAGTGCATGTTGAAGGTAATGTTTACACGGTAAACGCTACGGTTGACAATGTGGGCACGACCAGTAATCCCCGAATGATGGGGGTAATGGGACTCGATGGTATTAGAGAAGAACGTAAACTCATCGTAGATGTTTGGATCGTACTCTGTCAGCGTATTGTTTGCTTCCTGTAAACTAAAGTGCCTTTCGTGCACGGTATCCCAAGAACCTAGACGATTACTGTCTGCTTCTACAAAGCTAGTGGCAGCGAGACGACCTGGTATGATTTGGCTATGAGACTCAAGAACGAAGATACTTAAGAGGATAGGAACACCTTCAAAAAGCAAAGCCTCATCTGGATCTCTTAGCTCTCGAAGGAGGGGAAGAAGCTCCTCTGCCATTTCTTGGCCAATGGCAATGATGTCATCGTCGTTCATTCGAAGTAAGTTTTCTATCCCTCTACTACGATCGGTGTACAAGTAATAAGGATTCATGGCAAGGGCAATGGAGACTCCCTCCAATTGGAACTCATCGTCTTCGATGGTGACAAAGTTGTGTTCCAATATATAGCTTAGATGACGAACTTGATCGCGGTCTCGACTACGAATCGTTTCGCTACCAAATTGATGTTCGGATCCAATCGGTGGATTCAAGCCAAAGTTATTGTCGTTATCCTCATCAGCTGGGGATAAAATGCCTAAAACGAATTCTCGTGTTAGGAGTTGACCTTCTCTAAAATAGTGCTCGTCAGGTTCAAAGAAATCAGTGGCAATTCGCATCATCGATTGCTCAAGCTGCTCCATATCGGCACGGTTAACGGTTACCGAGGAGTGATGAATTAGGCCACGGGTCGGGCTAGGTACGAAGGGGAGTGCCGTTTGGAAGTAACCGGCTGTGTTTTCGTTTGAAATAGGAATAATCCGGTTGGGATCTGCATCTTGGATGGCTTGATCCACATCTGGAACCGGCGGGCTGATGCACCCAACAAGAACGAATGCGAAGACGAGTAGGGTTAATCGTAATAAAGTAATGGATTTAGTTTTCATTGGGAACCTCTCCTAAATGGGTTAAAAATTCAGCTTCTGTTAAAATGGCGATACCAAGGGACTGAGCTTTTGTTAGTTTTGATCCTGCGGATTCACCTGCGATTAGGTAATCGGTTTTCTTACTGATGCTACCGGTCACAATGGCGCCAGCTTGTTCAAGTTTTTCTTTGGCTACGCCTCGGCTCATGGACAAGGTACCTGTTAGTACCACGGTTTTTTCGGTAAAATAGGAGGTCGTGGGTAGCAGTGGCGCTGCACTTTCCATGGTTAAGCCATCGTTTTTCAGACGTTCAATTAATTGCTGATTTTCCTCGTTGGAAAAAAAGTCAGTGAGACTAAGGGCGATTTTCTCACCGATTTCAGGAACTTCTGTCAGTGCTTCGACACTTTGATTGGCCAGATTATCCATGGTTTGAAATTCTTTCGCCAAGGTTTTGGCTACTTTGGCACCAACGTGCCTTATTCCCAGGCCAAATAGTAGTTTATCTAGTGGCTTCTGTTTGCTGGCTTCGATGGCAGTTAATAAATTATCCACTTTTTTCTGGGCCATTCGTTCTAAAGGTAAAAGTTGAGAGCCATGGAGTTGGTAAAGGTCAGCCACATTAGAGATCAGACCTTCCTCGAACAGTTGTTTGATAATTCGATCGCCTAAACCTTCGATGTTCATGGCATTTCGAGAAGCAAAATGGATCAAATTAGCTACAACGATGGCTGGACAGGTTGGGTTAAGGCAGTAATGATCGACCTCACCTTCCGGATGGCTTAACTCTGCGTCACATTGTGGACAGCGATCAATCATTTCAAAAGGAAGACTTTGTTCTTGACGCAACTGGGTGAGCGGCGCCACAACTTCCGGAATAATGTCACCGGCTTTTCGGATGATGACGTCGTCACCGATTCGAATGTCTTTGGATGTAATGTAATCAGCGTTATGTAACGTAGCACGGCTAACCGTCGTTCCAGCCACATGAGCCGGTGTTAAAACCGCATTTGGAGTAATCATACCGGTTCGACCAACGGTAAAAACGATGTCTTCTAGCTTAGTGGTTACTTCTTCAGCAGGAAATTTATAAGCGATGGCCCAGCGTGGACTTTTAGCGGTATTTCCCATTTCAACACGTAAATCTAATTCGTTCACCTTGATCACAATGCCATCTACTTCGTAAGGAAGGTCGTTTCGCTTTTCTTGCCATTCTTGCACGTAGTTGATCACTTCGTCAATGGATAGACAGGTTTTAGAGTGTTCGTTTACGTTAAAAGCCAAATCTTTCAATTGCTCAAGGCTTTGGTGATGGGTGTGAAGGCCTAGATCGGTGGCGTTAACCAGAGAATAGGAAAACATCGATAACTTTCTCTCGGCGGCAATTTTGGGATCAAGTTGGCGGAGTGATCCAGCAGCAGCGTTTCTCGGGTTAGCAAATAAGGTTTCTTCCGCTAACTGACGCTGTTCATTAAGACGGTGAAAGGCTTCCTTTGACATAAAAACTTCACCGCGTACCTCCATCTTTTCCAGCTGGTCAATTTGGAGGGGAATGGTCTGAATGGTTTTGAGGTTCTGAGTGATGTCTTCACCAATGGATCCGTCGCCTCGTGTGGCACCGGAAGTGAATTTGCCGTCTTGATAATGCAAGGTGACGGCCAGACCATCGATTTTTAACTCGACGAAGTAAGAAAAGGTGCTAGCTATTTTTTTAAGTCGTGTGTCAAAATCTCGTAAGTCTTGTTCGTTAAAGGCATTAGAAAGAGATAACATTTCCGACGTATGGGTCACCTTTTGGAAACGATCAAGTGCCATTCCTCCTACACGGTGGGTCGGGGAGTTATCAAATTTTAATTGTGGCTGGGTGGTTTCAATGTGGATCAGTTCTTTTAATAAACTATCGTAGACCGCATCGCTAACCGTCGGCTGATCTAGAACGTAGTATTGGTAGTTATATTGATTGATGAGCGTTGTGAGCTCCTGAACACGTGATAAATTCATCGTTTTAATTCCTTTATAATTTACTACACTTAGTATACTACAAATGCGAAAAAAAAGACATCTTAGATTTGTAAGATGTCCTTAATGGTTGTTTCTTGTTTAACCGCATGTTCTTGGATGGAAGTGAAGATCAAGGTGGTTAGCTCTAAGCCTAAATCAACTTCGTGAACAACGATGTTACCAGCATTAACGATGCTAGACGTTAAGTTCATAATTCCTTCGATTCCAGAATCAAGTAGCGAATCGACTACGCGTTGACCTGCACCAGAAGGAACAGCTAAAATCACATACTTAATGTCGTTTTCTTTGATGTACTCAACTAAGCTCTCACTATGGAAAATAGGGATGTCATTAATGGTCGACCCTGTAATTTCATGGTTGGCATCAAAAGCAGCAATTAACTCCGTTGGTGCATGATTGATTTCATTGGTAAAACGCTCAGACGTAAAGAAGTTAATCAACGCACGACCTAAGTTTCCAACTCCAATTAGGACACATTTTTGCTTGTCGTTATTTTGAATGTGTAGGAACTTCTCAAAGGCTTCCAAAACAAATTCTACTTTATAGCCGTAACCTTGACGGCCAAGCTCTCCTAAATGAGAAAAATCTTTTCGAATGGTTGCAGGCTCGATGCCAATTTTTGTACTTAATTCACTTGATTGTATTTTAATAACGCCAGCTTCTCGAAGATTTAAAAAACAACGATGGTAAAGCGCTAGCCTCTTTAATGTCGTTTTAGGGATACGTGACATAGTAAACCCACCTCTCTTAATTGTTAATTTTTTAGTTACTAAATAGTATAACATAACCCGACATGACTTTCAAATTTATGACAGGTATAGAATGCCTTCCTTGTAGCTGGCATCGTGGTGTTTCAAACTCTTTCCTTCAATGTGGGAACTTAGAATGAGACCGAGCATGATCATACTTGCTAAAACGGAGCTTCCACCGAAGCTGACAAAGGGCAATGTGACCCCTGTGATCGGGAGAAGTCCTAAGAGCATGCCGATGTTCCAGAACTGTTGGGCCATTAGCGAAGCAAAAATACCAACGCAAACGTGACTGTTATAATGATCACGATTCAAAATAGCGGTATTTAGAATTTCAACGTTAAGTAACAGACAAATACTAATGACGATGACAGAGCCAATCATACCAAAATCCATACCGATGACAGCGAAAATTAAGTCCGTATGCGCTTCTGGGAAATGAACGGCATGGCTTTGGAAACCGTGACCGAAGATGCCACCGGACCCCATACCGGTTAACGCACGGGCGAGCTGATGACCAACACCGGATATGGTACCAAAGGGATCAAGTAAGGCATCAAAGCGATCAATTCGATAAGATTCTATGCCAATGGTGTTGATGAGAAAATCAGCATGATTAATCACAAGGAACATAAAGACGTATAGAAAGACGAGTGCACTTCCTGCCACAACGAGGATGTAGGTCCATTTAATACCAGCGGTTAATAACATCAAGGCTGTCGTGATTAAAATCAAAATCGTAATCCCTGAATCTGGCTGAATAAAAATAAGAAAAGAAGGGATGAGAACAATTCCGAAAGATTTAACAATTAAAAAGAAATCAGACTTAAAAGTTCGTGTTTCGTGGGGAATCTTTTCATTGTGTTTTTGAATGATATCAGCAACAACCAATATTAATGCAATCCGCAGAAACTCTGAAGGCTGTAGACTCATAACCCCTAAATTAATCCAACGGGCAGCACCGTTTACCTCTGGGAAAAGAGGGTGATCAGGAGCACCAAAGAGAAGGATGGGGATTAATAAAAAGAGGAAAAGGCCGTAAAGAGGCCACCGGATCAATCGAATGTTTTTAATTCCTATGAATAAGACAGTAACAGTGGCAATGGAGCCAATAATGAAAAACATGACTTGTCGAGCAACAAAGTTTGTTTCGGGATGACGGACCCATGCTAAAGGAAGAGAAGAAGCAATGGCTAATAAACTAATTCCAAGCAACAGGAAAAAATAGATGAGGATCGGGGTATAAAAAATACTTGTAAATTTACTCCATTTTTCTTTCATAATAAAAAACTCCAAACGTTTTAGTCCCCTTAGAACGATAGCTGTTCAATCCGTCTTTCTATTATAACACAAACTTTTTTAATTTATCAGGCTTTGGAAAGATTTTTCCAGCAAAGTTGTGAAATTGTTGCCATTTGGTAGATTTTGACCGTTTAGATAGCTATAATGGTAGGAAAGTTATAAAGAAGTAGGTGCCAATCTAACGCTAACGATTTTAGTCGCTATTTGGACAGTGGTAAGTGTAAAGCGTGATGTAAGGAATAAAGATGGTAGAAAAGGTGGTTAAAAGATGATCACAACGGATAGATTAGAACTCATTCGTTTTTCAGAGGCGAACGTTGAAGAATACATCAAGGTGATGACCCAGCCTATGGTCAGTCGGTACCTAGGAAATGGTGCGGACATGACAAAGGAAGTTGTGGAAAATTTAGTTGGCCAATTTGAAGCCGATTGGGACAAGGGTTACGGTGTATTCGCCGTCAAAGAAAAAGCAAGTGGCCAAGTGATGGGTCATTGTGGCATTCGGCCGCTTCCTGATGAGAGGATTGAATTGCTTTATGCCTACGATCCGTCTAGCTGGGGTAAAGGTTATGCTACCGAAGCGGGAAAGGCTATGTTAGCTTATGGAAAAGAACATTTTGGGTTAACCGAACTGATCGGAATTTCCTATCCAGAGAACCAAGGCTCCATTGGCGTATTGAAGAAATTAGGCTTTGAATACGCTGGCGTAGAGGAATACTTTGGTAAAGAGCTCGAGGTGTTTCGTTTGAAGGTGTAGGACAATCTAAAAATCCGGGTAACGACACCAAAATAAAAAATAATCAACGTTAAGTAGAAAATTAGATACAAAACTTGATCCTACTAATATTAGGCTCAGGTTTCTTAATAGAAAGGAATCAGATCATGAACGAATCAGCATCCCTATGGAGTAAAAATTTTATCCTTTTTGTCACCGCCCAGGCCTTTTCTTTTATCGGAAAAGCTTTGATGCGTTTTGCTTTACCTTTGTACATTCTCTTAATGACAGGGGATGCTGCTTTGATGGGTGGGATCCTTGCGGTTTCTGCTATCCCCTCCATCCTTATTTCTCCCATAAGTGGTGTGGTGGTGGATCGGGTTAAGAAAAACAAGCTTCTTGCTGTGGTCAACATCACCACTTCAGTGGGAATTGTTTTATTCTGGTTTACAAAGGACGTGGTGGGGATCATTCCCGCTACTATTTTTATGATGCTAGTGTTGTTAACAGCAGATAGCTTGACAGCGTTAACTGGGAAGTCCAGTGTTTCCCTTGTGAGCCCATCCAGCGTTTTGGTTAGAGCCAATGCCATTTTGTTTCTAGCCATTAGCATCTCTGTGATTGTGACGCCTATCCTTGGTGGTTTTGCTTTAGGAGGCTTAGGAATTGGTTCTGTCTTGGTTATTAGCTTAGTTTTTTTATTAGCGGCGGCTTGTCTCAATATGAAAACTCACATTCCAAATCATGTGAAAGGATTCAAAGAAAAGTGGTTGTCCACTGCCTTAAATGACATGAAAGCCGGCTTCCGCTTTACGTTTGTTGAAAAGCCAAAGCTTGGTCGCGTGATGATCTTGGTAAACATGCTTTTTTGTATTAGCTTGTTTTCGATCACCACCATTACGTTACCGGTTTTAATGACAGAGTATTTTTCTTATTCAGAAGAGGTCCTCGGTGTAACCAAGGCCGTCGTTGGAATCGGAGGAATTGTAGGGACATTATGGATTAACCATCTCGGAGAAAGAGCAACCATTCGTCACATGCGTCTCATTTTATTGGCATCTAGTTTCTCCCTTTTGCCATTAGCGGCTACTTTCTTGTGGAGCGATCACCACGTGCTTAAGTTTTTAGTCTTATGTGTGGTTGTTTTCCTTGTTTTTGCTTTCAACGGGATGCTCATTATTATCGGACGCTCTTATTTTGGTAAAAAAGTACCCGCTGATCGCATTGGGAAGGTGACTGGGATTAACGGCACCTTTGTCTTGATTGGCGTCGCACTTGGTGGCTATTTATACGGGTGGTTGTTTGATCGCTTTGCTTACTCACCGGGAGTGGTCTTTCTTATTTTAGCAGTTATGTCACTTGTTTCTGCTTCTTTGGCGAAGGTGGAGAAATAGGATAGGAGGTAGACGGCGTGTTACATTTATACTTGGTACGTCACGGTCAAACGGAATGGAATCTAGATAAGAGATTTCAGGGGAGCAAAGATTCGTCGCTCACGGATTTAGGAAAAAGTCAAGCCCGAAAACTGGGAGAGAAATTAAAAGACATCTCATGGGATGCCATTTATGCTAGTCCGTTAGGCCGAGCCTACGCCACGGCTGAAATTCTTCGAGGCGACAATGGGAAAGGCATTGTGACGATGGACGGTTTAAAAGAAATGTCTTTTGGTAATTGGGAAGGTAGACGGTATAAAGAAGTTGGTAAGGGAGAACCGTTTCGATTGGAGGCCTTTTGGCAATCGCCAGATACGTATACGGCTTCTTCTGGTGAGAATTTCCACGAGGTAGAAGCTCGTGTACGGCAAGCCCTACAAGAAATAATCGAGAATCATCCAAGTGGGAACGTATTGATCGTTAGTCATAGTATCGTGGTTAAGCTTTTGATGTTACACTTTGAGAAGCGTGACATGGAAACCCTTTGGAATCCGCCAGAGATTCGTCCGGCTTCTTTGTGTAAAGTCACTATTTCAAAGGATCAACCCGAAATACGGCTGTACGGTGATACGTCTCATTATTAATTTGTTCCAGAAGAAAAATCAGCCGTGATCATGGCGGAAATCGCCGTTTTATGATGTCATTTTGGTCTATTCTCCTTGAAAAAGCCTCTGTAATATCACATTTTCGGTGAAATCAGCACTTTTGTGATACAAATTTATCACTTCTGCCTCAATTTCTTTCATTTGACATCATAATTTTGTGAAAATCACGATTTTAAGATGTTACTTCGACTTTATTCCCGCTGAAAACCCTTTTGAGTATCACAAAATGGCTGAAAATGGAGGTTTTGTGATATTCTATCAAAAAGAGCTAAGTTGTAATTTTCTGGCGCCATACCAAAAAGGCTACTTCGCTAATGATCTTAGCAAGGTAGCCTTTCAAACACAACGGGTTAATTTTTCTACATATAATGGATGTTGTCTTTGTATTTCTCGAAAATATATTGGTTCGCTTCGTCTCCGCCATCCACGTTGGCGCTACGGAAAACGGGTGGTTCAATCCCAAGTGCGAGTAAATGATCGACCGTACTGATCACAATCATGTTAACGATCATACAGCCAACGACCGACGACGTTGGTGCAATTTTCTGATCCATGCCATCAAGTAGCATGCTTGAGTCTTCAAATTCACCGTGATTATCAATCAGAACATCGGCAAATTCATATAAATTCTTTCCTGATGGGTGACGGGATGTGACGCCTTTTGTGTAGGCCATGTTTGTCACAACCACCACCTGCATGCCTTTTTCTTTGGCAGCAATGGCCATGTCAATGGTCACCGTGTTTCTACCTGATACGGAATGAATCAAGATGGTGTCGCCTGCTTTAGCTTTCGATCCATTCAGAATCACCTGACCAAACCCGTCGAGACGTTCCATTTGTGACGTTACGGTAACAGGCCTTGTGTTTAACATCAGAGTGGGGCTAAATAAAGGGTTAATTAAAGCTAAACCGCCTGTCCGATAAAAGAGTTCTTCTGCTAAAATCCCTGCATGGGAGGCACCAAATGCATACAAGGTTCCACCATTTTTAATGGTTTCGGCAAATAGCTTGCCTACTTTTTCAATGTTTTTTTTCTGATGGCTGATCACTTCCGTTTGCATGTCTTGCAACTTATGATAGTACGCTTTTACATAATCTTTCATGTTCTACTAACCTCCAAAAATCCTAGCGATGAACCCACCTAAAACACCTAAAATTGAAAAGTCATTTCCACCAAAGATTAACATCCAATCAGCAATGGTGTCGGAGAAGAATGGGAGCGATAATCCCATGAAAATCATCATCGCAATACCAGCTACGGCTGACCCAATAATGGCTCCACGAAGTCCACCCGTTGCATTGGCGAAGACGGCTCCCGTTCCAATTTCGAAAAAGCACGTAATAATAAGTGGTAAGATGACAAACGAGAAGGCACCTGTTGTTCCGATGATAATAAGGGTTAACGTCGAGGTAATCATGGAAACGAGAAACCCAAGGATAACAGCATTTGGTGCATAGGGGAAAATCAATGGGCAGTCAAGACCTGGAATGGCATTTGGGATGACTTTATCGGAAATGCCTTTAAAGGCAGGCACAATTTCAGCTAACATCATTCGAACACCTTGGAGCATGATGGTTAAACCAGCACCAAACGTAATGGATTGCATGAATACGTTCATGAACACATTGTTATCTGCACCTAAAACTTCAGCTGCCGAATGACCTTGAACGGTTAAAATTCCAGCGATGGCGAGATAAGCGATTAGAATAACGAGGGTTGAGGTAATGGTGATTTCACGCAAGAATTCAAACTGCTTTGGAAACTTTAAATCTTCGGTTGATTTCGACTTATCTCCTGCTAGTTTACCAACGTAAGCAGCAATTAAGGACAAACCAATCGTTGGGTGACCGAGTGTAAACGAATCCGCACCCGTTACAAGTTTAACAAGTGGCTGAATGAGTGCCATACTCACAACCATGTAAAGCGTCGTACCAATTCCAGCAAAAATCAACACAGCATTTCCACTCATCCCAGCATTGATTCCAACTGCCAAGAACACAACGGGGAACCAGAACAACATATGTCCCGTTAAGAACACATTTTTCCACTTCGTGAACCTAGCGATCACAAGGTTAAGCACAAACGAAGCTAACATGACAATCCCAATCTGAGTTCCATACGTTGAAAGGAAGGTATCCATCCCATACGTCATCGCCTCAGGTGCAAACGAGTAAACAGCGTCCATTTCATAAACCGTACCAAAAGCACCTGCAAGAGGTAAAATGGATCCAACTAAAATTCCAACCCCAGCATCTAGAATAACGACCCCTACGATGGTCTTAATCGTTCCACTGATAATATCAGTGAATTCTTTCTTTTGAATTAACAACCCCAAGAACGCAATAATCCCTAAGAAAATGGCTGGTTCCCGCAAAATATCATTAATAATAAAATCCAAAACAGCTTGCATAAGTAACAACTCCTTAAATAGTCATAAACGTAGTGGCTTCTAACACATGTTACATCACGAAGAAAGACACGTGCGTTTAATCTAATAATCCATTAACGATTTCCATCCCCGCCTCTTCAATTTCAATGGTATCCATGAAATTTTTAACCATCACAATCGGTGTCTGTGTTTGATTTTTCATCTTTTCACCTAATTCATAAGAAGTGAAGATCACATCGCATGAAGCCGATGGTGCTGAACCAACATCGGACGTTTCAACGTTTGCTAAAACATCGTACTTCTTAAGCACCTCCTCCACTTTCATTTTTAATAGCATGGACGATCCTAAGCCAAACCCACACACGGTAATAATCTTTAACTTTCTTGACATTTCTAACACCTTCCTTATGTTCAATATATGTTATTCGCCCAATAATGCGATGACGTCATCAACTCCTTTAGCTTCTGATAATTTGCGAATGGTTTCGGGATTTAAATGGGTTGCTAATTTGCCTAGCTGTTCCAGATGACCCTCATCGTCTGTTGCACAAAAGGCAAACACTAACTTAACTGGGTCATTGGCATCGGAGCCAAATTCCACCGCTTGATCTAGAACAACTAAACTCATATCCGCTCGATTTACCTGTGGGCTAGGGCGTGCATGTGCTAGTGCAACGTGTGGCGTAATCACAATATACGGTCCTAAATCCTCAACCGAAGCAATCATGGCTTCAACGTAATCGTCCGTACAGCTTCCAACGTTTACAAGGATATCTCCTGCTACTTTAATTGCCTCTTGCCACGTGGCTACCTTTACACCTGTTTTTATACGACTTTCTTTTAACATGGTTTCACCCCTTTCAAGGTCTGATTTTTTACGTTTGTTAGTTGTAGAACGTCCGATTTAGACGAACTGGTTAGTAATTGATCCACATTTCCTTTATGATCAAGGAGATGAATGAGATTCATAAACAATTGCGATTCTTTTTCGACGGTTGCCAAAACAATAAAACAACGGACTGAAACACCACGTTTGTCGCCTAGTACCACTGGTTGGTCAAGGGTCAAAATGCTTAACCCTTCTTTTAAGACGCCTGCACTTGGTGCAGCATGAACGATGGCAATGTCCGGAATAAACACCATATATGGTCCAAAATTTTCGACGGCTTCGATCATGGCTTTTATATAGCCTATGTTAATGGCTTCGGATGTGATCAAAGGTTTCGCTGCTACCTCAATTGCTGATCGCCAACTTGATACGCTTTTTTGTAGCTCTAACTGATTAGCAGATAACAAGTCACCCAGCTTTAAAGAATTAGCTTCCGTATCTGAAACGAGATAAGATAGCTGTTTCTTACCTGTCAGATTAATGACACGTTTTTTTAATGCGATCACATCGTCTATTCCAAGAAGTGGATTGACAACGATCAAATCCTTTTCATTGAGAGGAAACGTGACCGTTGAAATAACAAAATCAACTTCATGAATCAACTCAGGCGTCAATTCTGACACGGCCATGGGACCTAAAATGCTGATTTCAGGCAACATCACTTTCAACCTTGTCGCAAGTAAGTTCGAGGTGGCAAGTCCAGAGTTACAAACGACCAATGCTTTTGGAATCAGCCCAGCTTGACTTGCCATTTCAAAACAGGCGCCAACGTGCATGGCGATATAAGCAATCTCATCGTCAGGAAAATTCAATTCATAACTTCGCTCTAATTGTAGGATGATTTGCTTACACGTCTCAAAAATGAAGCGGTACTTATATTTGACCTGTTCTGTCAATGGATTTTTGATCACTTGACCTGAGCGCATCCGGTGTAGCGCAACATTGAGGTGTAAGTTTAAACCGTTTAGAAAGTTGACATTTTCCACGAAATCAATCCCTAAGCGTGCACTGATTGACATGGCAAACTCCCTAGCCAGTTCCAAGGCATCGGGATGAACCGCCTGTTCTTTTTTTGAATCTGGTAAATAAACCACTTGTGTGTTTCGAATTTGATGAAGAGCAAAGATCGTTTCTTCGACAGTAAGTAGCAGCCCTTCTTTTTTGAACCTTTCTTGTACGATTTCAAATTCTTCACATAAAATGGATGTTTTGATTTCGTCATAATCGTAGGCCATGTTGTGACCTTGGCTGATTCTTAATTGTTGGTAACAAAGGGTTAAAATTAATTCTTTCATCCCTTGATCACTGAAAACGACACCCGTTGTACGCTGATAGGACGTAACTGCCTGCCTCACTTTTTCGTTATAAGCGGATAATTTTTTAGCAAAATAACCTTCCAATTCATCGCTAATGACTGGGTTTAGTTTAAACTTAGCCATCCTAATTTGATTTTCAGTTCCTAGAATCTGAATGCCAACGGAAGGACGTTTATCAATGGACAAGCCGGCAGTGGCTAAAATTTTCTCGACCTCTGGTAGGGACTGAGTCATCTTATTGCGGCTCACTTGGAGTTCATCTGCTAGCTTCATCACCGTTGAGGTGGATTTAAGTAGAAGTTCAATCGCTAGTAAGCAAGGAAAGTTGAGGTTCATCTCTTCCGCATTAATCAAAGCCAATAGTGATTCTTTATCAGCTTGGCTTCCACAGATACTTATCCCATTTGTCCGGCTTTTAATGAGCTTCAGTCCTTGTTTTTTAAGATAATATTCCATGGTTTCTAAATCGTAGTGGATCGCTCGAGTACTGACTCGATGAATATCGCTTAGATAAGAAGGGGTTACAGGTTCTTCATTAACAAGAATTCGCTTAATCATTTGAAGCTGCCTCGTTGTCAAATTTAACATCTTTGCTTCCCACCTTTTTTCATGCATTTAGCTTCTCGTCGAATGCCATTCTATCATAGCTTTTTTTAGTGTAACAAATCTACACCTTTTTATTTCCATTTTTGCGAAATAAAATAGCATTTCTTTTGGCTTGATAATTGTTCCTGTTTGTGATAAAAGTTAAAGTAATACTAGTTCTCGTTTGAAAACAAACACAAAGATACATGCTTTTTGGTGAGAATTGGTATCAAGCAGAGTGGAGAGTGAATAACATGCAAAAAGCCATTTACGCAGACAAATTCTTTTTTGAACACGAGGTGAGTGGACCTGGCTATTTAGTCTTGACAGACGGGACGTTTGATGGGTTCTATGAAACGTTGCCGACCTCTCATTTTGACGTCATCGATTACACAGGCAAATGGATCGCCCCTGGCTTAGTTGACACGCACGTTCATGGTTTATTGGGTCATGATGTCATGGACAACGACGTCCACGGATTAGAAAAAATATCAGAGGGGCTCTTAGCCTGCGGCGTCACTTCTTTTTTGCCAACGACCTTGACGGCGTCCATTGAATCGTTAAATGAGGTGGTTAAAACAATTGGAAGTTGTTATCAAAACGTTTCCGGAGCTAAGATTCAAGGGATTTTTCTAGAAGGACCTTTTTTTGCTGAAGCCTATAAAGGGGCACAAAATTCGGCCTATTTTTCTGATCCAAGCATCGAAGCGTTGCAAAAATGGCAGGAATTATCCCGTGGATTAATAAAAAAAGTGGCTGTAGCACCAGAACTTCAAGGAGCCAATGAATTTATTAAGTATGCAACCGAGAGCGGAGTTAGCGTCGCTTTGGCTCACAGTGGTGCCACTTATAAAGAAGCCAAAGCTGCTGCCGATCATGGTGCCTCTATGTTTGTTCACACCTTTAATGGCATGACACCTCTCCATCATCGCGAACCTGGCATGGTCGGAGCTGCGATGTCATTAAACGGGGTTTACAACGAATTGATTTGCGACGGTTATCACGTCCATCCACAAGTTGTCAAACTCTTAATTCGAGCAACGGACGTAGATCGCACGGTGTTAATCTCAGATAGTATGCGTGCGGGTTTGATGCCAGAGGGGACTTATGAGTTGGGTGAATTTCCTGTTACGGTGAAAGGCAAAACAGCATGCCTCGAAAATGGGAGCTTGGCTGGAAGTGTTTTGTTACTAAAGGATGCCGTTAAAAACTTAGTGGATTGGGAAATTGCGACACCCTTTGAAGCCATCCGCATGGCCAGTCTTGTTCCAGCCAAAAGCCTCGCCATGGATCACATGTGTGGAAAGATTGCTTCAGGACACGATGCAGATTTCATCGTTCTTGATCGCCATTTAGGCTTATTAGCTACTTATGTGAACGGGGAAAAGAAATACGAAAGACCACCTAATAAGAAAAAAATCATGGTTTAGTGTGAACTAAGTCATGATTTTTGTTATATCGTCGTACTTCGAGCCGTGCTTGACTCGTACGACTTAATGCTACTCATAGTGAAACTAGTGCTCCATTAGGTTAGGAAGCGACAATGCTCGAACCATCCAGTGAATGGTTCGTACCAGAAAGGTACGCGCCAGTGAAGCTTGCGAATTTATTCGCTTTAGCTGAACAAGTACTCTTGGGGTGTTAGGCGGAGCTGACGCAGTATGATGGAAAAAAGACGACAAAGCTTCTGTGATTTCTAGCAAGATGGAGTACTAGAGCTTGCTCATGTTGAGCGTGACAGGTATAATGTTCTAAATGTGAAAATTTACCAACTGTTTTGAAAGAAGGTTTTGCAATGGAACAAAGTTTACATAAAGAACATAACGCCAAGCGTGCCATTTTTGTTTACACGATCATTGTAGCGTTGCTTGGTCTTGCCACCGGGTTGTCGGATCAAATTTATTCCAATTATTTTAGAGACGCTTACGAAGTCAATGCCTTTTGGCGTGGTCTCATTGAAGTACCACGGGAGATGCCAGGTGTGATGGGTGTCTTTATTTTATCGGGATTCGCCTTTTTAGGTAATATCAAACTAGGGATCATCGCCCAGCTATTAACCATTTTTGGTCTTTTGGTGATGGGTGTTATGTCGCCACCCTTTAGCATGATGTTGGTCTTCTTATTTATTAATTCTCTTGGACATCACATGTTTATTCCATTGTACGATAGCATCGGGATGTCGTTAGCAAAGAAAAGCGAAGCAGGGAAAGTGCTTGGTAGGTTCAACAGTGTACGGGTGGCTTTTACGTTGTTAGCAGGGATTCTTGTATTTGTTGGCTTTCATTTTGGCTTCTTTTCTTTCACGACACCGATTATCGTGCCCTTTATTGTGGCAGCGATTGCTTATGTTGCGATTACGGGCTTGCTGTTTTATTTGTTACGTTTGACAGAGGACGTCAAGGGGAGATCAAAACTTATTTTTAAGAGGGCTTATTTGAAATTTTATATCATGACCTTTTTGTTTGGGGGTCGTAAACAAGTGATGTTCGTTTTTGGACCTTGGGTATTGATCGAATTGCTCGATTTTGGTGCAGATTATATGGCTCTGTTAATGGTGGCTAGCGCCGTCATTGGAATTTTTGCTTTGCCACGGATTGGGAAGTTGATTGATAAATTAGGAACGGGAAAGGTGCTCATGATCGAAGCCATTGGATTCCTACTTGTTTATGCCGGATATGGTTTGATTAGTTTTGGGGTGGTTAATCAATTATTTGCAGGCGTTGTTATTTTAGGTATTGCGATTGGGGTTAACGTTTTTGATCGCGTGGTTGCTCATCTTGGCATGGTACGAAGCGTGTATGTGAGACAAATTGCTCTTTGTGACGAAGATGTAACGCCAACGTTAGCAGTGGGGATGTCGCTAGATCACATCGTCGGAATTAGTAGTGCGTTATTAGGTGGCTGGATTTGGCACACGTGGGGACCTTGGTGGGTATTTGTTTTTTCTGCCGTATTAGCAGTTGGGAACTTGGTGATTTCTTATCGCATTTCAAAGCAGGCGATTTAGGGAAGGTGCTTTTTCTGGTCAAAGCTGGTCATTTCCCCAAATTGCTTGATTTTAACTTATTTGGGGGAATTTTAGCGTTGAAATATCACGTTATTTCCCCAAACGATCTGATTTAGAGTATTGTGGGGGAATTTCAAGAAAAAAATGGAATATTTTTCCC
>Ga0131853_10010808_pt1 | contig 16688 bp, 8 predicted proteins | sample TergutLab28metaG_FD_92764 | JGI IMG/M metagenome (GOLD analysis project Ga0131853, IMG submission 92764) | Labiotermes labralis P1 segment gut microbial communities from Petit-Saut dam, French Guiana - Lab288 P1 (version 2) (version 2) | ecosystem: Host-associated > Arthropoda: Insects >...
GCAGAATTAAGAGAAGGTTAAATATTGTGGTGTTGGTAAAAAAACGGAAGGAGCCAAAAACCGTGGGTCGTTGGGGTTTTTTTGGAAAGGGGCGGGGGGGGGGGGGGATTAGAACAAAGAACTGTATTGTCAGAATATTCATTTTAGAGCAATACCAGTATCCTCTGTTAATAACTAAAACGAACAAAACCCAACAATCAAACACTGTTTTGGGGTCAATTATAAACCAGCAGGCCTTTATGTACGGTTAAATTTATGTCTGACTTGCCTACCTGTTGTAGGCATATTCTTTCCGTTTTACCACTAAATAACAAGTATTACAGTCACATGTGATTAATATACATAAGATTCTGTTCCCACCTCCAAGGAAACACCACATCTGTTACAATAATCACAGCTTGTGATGCTTATGGCAACTACTGAACTTATTACAGCGAAGCCTACTGTGAATTCGCGAGGTACATTTCTCTTTCATCCCCTGATTTAGTACTAAGGGCATGTAAATTTTTTTCTGCGCGTAATTATCCGGTAATAAAATTAATAACTACTTCACCGAACGTTGTTAAAGAAGCGCGAAATAAAACAGCACAAGCCGCGGTACGAAATTAAGAAATTGGGCAATTTTCGTGTTGTTTTAATGTTGTCCGTGTTTTCGCTGAAGTGCACAGTGACAGCAGCAGAGCACGTTTCTAGTCCGACAGCACACTGTGACGGTACGAGGCAGGCGTGTAGAGAGTCACGTCCGTGTGTGTATGTACTGTCCCACTGTTTTAACCAGCACATACATCAACCACACGATACTTCGTAATGCAGCTGCCAGTGATAAAGTTCTGCAAATTACGTTAATTTTTACGAAATGAAGTGGAACGTTCATCCTTCCTTTTGTGCTGTGGACACAAACTTTCCCAACAACAGAACTTTAAGAATCCATCTGTTCATGTGATCTTTTCTTGAAACATGTGATACATCTTTACAAAATGGCGCTTTCTGTCATTAAACTGTAAATGGCAGTATGCTTGGTAGATGAAGTGTTTGGTGAGTTTTCTTGTGTTCGTGTGAGGTTATTAATGTTTGTGATTGAGAACACACATACACCCGTGGATTCAGTTGTGTCCCCTGAGGCCCCTTCAAGCCCCGGACCTCGCAGCAGGAGCGACGCACAAACGGTGAGTACAACCGAATGTTGCCAAATGAGTAGTTATTGGGATCCATCCACCGGCAGACGGCACTTGCAACATACCAAGCACGTCACTGCTCAGAGGTAACGTAACGGTCAGCCTTGGGCCGGTCAGACAACCGGATTTGATGCTCCAGACGTCAGACTACCGAGTTTAGGTTAGGGTTAAGTTGGAATCCTTTGTGCATTCGACGTTTCAGTTACCATATTGTTAAGGTAAGTTACCTTCAACGTTAGAATTCAGACATGATTCAAATAAAGTGGAAGAAGGATAGTAAGTTCTCCCTGTGAAAGCCATTAAGGCGTATGTGGAAGTGGAGGTACAGCACCACTCACTCGTAACCTCGGAAACAGTGTAGTTGAGCGGTTTCTCTCCCCGCCTTCTTTACCCCCGTAGAAAGAGCTCGTGGTACCCACTGAATACGAGGATGGGTGGGCCCCAGAGCCCGTCTGGACATTTTGGAAAAGAGAAAACCTCTTGCTCCTGCGGGGAACTGAATAACGATTCCTGGGTTGTTCACTCGGTAGCCCAGTCACTAGGGAGAAACTGTTCATTAACTCCCTTGAACAGTTATAGTAGCCCTCTCTTGACTAACTTCTGATGGCAAAATTGACACCTTTTGTACCACAGTGTGTTCAACTTGCCATATTATGAGGCGACATAAATCGCGCTTCACAGGAATTAAATGTGGATCATGAAATGTTGAAAATCACGAAAAATTTACTTCAAAGACAAAAATCTACATAAATCCACACGAATGAGTTTAGAAATCTGATGCTAAATGCTTTTCGCAAGACTCTGACCAAGGCGTGGGGGTATTATGTCCTAGGAAATAAGCAGAATACATAGAGGTAAAGGTAAATCAGTCCCATTACAGGCCCGAGGTGCCCAGTGGGTCCCAGGAAGTTAAGGTTCCCAGATTACGTGACAATGGCCCAGGATGGCGGCAAAGTTGTCAGCCTTACGCACCGACCGCTTTTTACCCCCCAGAAAATACTCCTGATGCTCATTTCTGTTAGAGGCTGAGTCGTCTCCAGGGCCATAGTGCGATCGGAAGGATTATGTTAATGAAAAATTCCACTGACACCAACTGGAATCGAACCAGCGACCTTCCGATTTGTAGCACAGTGCCTTAACCACTGTGCTACCGCGGTCCCCAATGCATAAAGGTAACTACTAAATTAGTAGGGTTTAAGTCGAAAGTGAAATATAAAATAATTAAGATAACTTTCCTTCAATTTAGGATCAGTGTACGAACACTGCACCTTAAGTTTGACGCTTGACACCCACCATCGTTCCATACAAAGGCAGTTTCCAACATACTGAACAATCAGAATTCCATGTCATAATACGTTTACATCTATTTTTATAAGGGATCATCTACATTCCACACTTTATACTTCTGTACGTTGTTAAGATACCAAGACTTTACTACACTGTATTAGTATAATTATAAAAATTGTATTGTGCTTTATGTTGTATACTTATTGATTGATTCGTGGTCTCCCTGATGATGATCTGTGTAAGATCGAAACATGTTGCGAGATGTAAAGTTTTAATTATAAAATTACGCACGGTATTGTGCATTTAGTTGGTCATAATAAGAGTTTATTATTCAATGTGTTTTAAAAAATGCATGTGATCTCTATCCGTTTTGAGCAGATCCCCCTCCCCCCCCCCCCAAGGCGAAAAGCTTTATCGTAAGACATGTATCCGTTAAGTCTCATCGGCAGCATGGAAACATCTCGATTCCCACTGGCAAGACTTTTGTGAAATTTTATACGGCGGATTTTTTCGAAAATTTCTCGACCACCGTCACGTTTTTCTTGGTTTAGGTTTTTTTTTTTTGTTTCCCTGTAACTAAAAGCAAATGCTGAGATGGTTCCCAAGATTCCAAGTTGCCACTACATGCTTCTCATGTAGCCCTCCCGAATTAAATTTAGTAGTACCCAATTTCATATTTTGTATACATGTGAAATAACTACTGCCACCGGGTGACAACCCAATTGCAGTTAATAATAATAATAATAATAATATTTTATAAAAATCGGACAAAAATAATTAGCACATGAAGACACGCGTACATTTACCTCATTGGTCTTTATAACGGTAACCGTGCTCTCGTGTGAACTGCGAGCTGAACAGCTTACGACATAACAATGACAGCTCAGACCGTGTTCTCTGTGAGGTACGAATTGAAGTCGAAGAAACAGTTAACCGTCTGAACATAACAAATAGCATGATCAACTCAGTCCGTTCAGCAGAGCAGAGCAGAGCAGACTGTAGGTAAGATACGGAGGTATTTTACAAGGAAAAGGAGCAAGCGAAAGCGTTTAAACTATCACGCCGTGCGTTGGCCTACATTTCCTAGTTTTTAAACGTATATCGTCCGCTCACTGACGTTCCTCCATTATTTTACGAAAAACGCAACATATCGACATAATTCACTGAGACGCCCCGACGAAATGTCGCGGAAATGCACCTTGAGGCGCCCGATATTTCACCGTGACACGGCACTACAAAATATCGAGATAATTCACGGTGAATCCGTTTCAAATTTTTCAGACAGAGCATAAAGCGTTGGGCTACAATCGTGTAGACCATGGGTCTTCAACCCGAGTCCCGCGAATTATGCCGCCCGCGGCCAAATTTGTAAATTATGTATATGCTATCAAAATCGCACATAAATCAGGCCGTTAGGTTACCACTTACTGTTATTTTACCACGCGCGGCCCACGGACCAGCCCACAATAACCATACAAACAATGGACACCCATGGCGCAGACTGACAGATGAGTCGCCTGTTCATCTCACGCTTTTTTGTTTTTTTTTACATCACATCACATCACATACCACATCATACTACATCACACCACATCACATCTCACCACATTATATCACGTCACATTACATACCACATTACATCACACCACATCACGTCACATCACATCTCACATCATATCACGTCACATTACATCACACCACATCACATACATCATACCACATCACATACATCATACCACATCACGTCACATCACATACCACATCACACAACATACATTACACCACATCATATCACGTCACATTACATACATCATACTACATCACACCACATCATATCACGTCACATTACATACCACATTACATCACACCACATCACGTCACATCACATCTCACATCATATCACGTCACATTACATCACACCACATCACATACATCATACCACATCACGTCAGAGCACAGCACGTCACGTCACATCACATACCACCTCACACAACATACATCACACCACATCACATCTCACCACATCATATCACGTCACATTACATCACACCACATCACACACATCATACCACATCACGTCACATCACATCTCACCACATCATATCACGTCACATTACATCACACCACATCACATCTCATCACATACCACATCATATTACATCACACCACAATGTGCCTCCTCTCGGCCTTTTACGCAACCAAAGTGCTCTCCCCGTTACCCGTTATGTATTCACGTGTCTGTGAAGCTATCTTTCTCTTGTTCACAAGGTATGCAGACGGGGCCACATTACACATCCACTATTCTGTGGGGGGAGTTTGCCTTCGGTTATGAATGATTAACTGTCTGCAGATTACAGACCACGCGAACTCACGAACTGCTTCACCGGCGCAAAGCAATTAAAGTTTACGGCTGAAACATGAAACATTAATCAGTAAACATCACTGGGATGTGTAATGGAACACTGCAAGATCTCATGCAGGCTTGGAAAGCAATAACGGTTATTTAAGGGGAACGGAGAAGGGACGCAGGCGGCGGTAAGGAAGTACAGTTGGCTGACCGAAACTCAAATTCTGTGCCCAAGAATGAAATGACATCTGTAAATTGGCGTGGGAAAGTCATAAATAGCCTCCTAAATCTTAACTGTATGTTACGTATTGTGCACAACGACTGCAAACAAATATTCCTATGTCATTTACCGACGCTATTTCAACTACATAAGTGACACCTTTTTTCCCCTGCCGGTGGCGCAGGAGCCCAACTAGGGCCTAATTCGCCTAACTGTTGAGGTTTCTGTATCACACAAAATTAGACGCACCCGGTATAACTCTGAACGAACGCTCAACTCGTCGCAGAGACGTCTACATACACAACAAACGCGAAAGGCAAATATCCAAGCCCTCCAGCGGGAACCGAACCCACGATTCCTAAGTCGAGCGGCTGCAGACGTACGCCTTCGACCGCGCGACCACCGGGATCGAGAGACCGGCGTCACACCTACGTTCAGTCGATAATTCTCGGCGAAGAATACTCTTCAGTCCGCTAACCAACGAAAAGGGCGATTGAGCGAGGAGCTATTCCACTTGATATTCGGGCGATCTGGAGTTCATAAACCAGTCTGAGAACTAGCTACCCTGATATTCGTGGTTTTCTTCATTGCAGACAAATACCGGGACAGTGCCTTAAAATGGCCACCGCCCTTTACTTCTACATCTTTATCCACCTCATTACGTCATTAGCCATCCCACCATTCGACGCTATATAACACAGGTGCAAACCCGAGGCCACAGCTGTAAATTATACAGTATGCCCAGGTACGTTTTATGCGACACAGGTAAAACATTGTTGTTAATTATTCACATTATTTATTAACATTATATATAATATTAGCAGTATTACGTGTTAACACTGTAATTATGAAATGTGTTTTACTTTTGTGTTCCATACAAAAAACTGACAGGTAAGATGTGAACACGTACAATGACAATGCAAAGACGTACACATAAGCGATGAGGTGTGATATATATATAAGTGGGGTGGGGTCAGTTCCGACTTACGTAAATTTCGGGCTACGTAAACGTCTCGGCTTAACCGTTTTCTTGCTACAATTCATCGTCAAGTTTGTCGTCCTGTTGTCTTTACATCGAGGCCTGAAAGTAATATAAAATTCCCTAGGCGGGTTACTGGCCTACCGCTAGGCAGTCCAGTGGTGAGGTTGCCACATTTTAACCTCTGGACAGCCGTGTTCTGCACCATTTCCTCTGCCGATGATGGAACAGTCATATCGCCGTGACTCGGCCAGCAAGGCCTCGTTAGTTAGGGCAGTTGAGGTTGGGGTATGGGTATGAGAGATTACCGAATGCACTGCACACAGACGGACAGACCTTTTTTTTAACCACAAATGGAAATCGAAAATCCTGAAGAGCTGAAAGTAGAACCTTGAAAAGAAAGTACGAAGATACAAATCAAATTGGCTACGACAAGCAACAAGAATGAACAACAGGATGCCAAAAATAATGTAGAATTATCAACCAAATGGACGAAGACGCCTTGGAAGACCTCTGAAGAGCCTATTATTCGAGACCGAAACAGGTCTATCAAGGCGTAACTCGTCACGGATGATGATGAACGTTTCAGGAACGGAACGCTTACGGAAGTCGGAAACGACCTGTACGTATACTGTAAAATATTACACAACAGTACAGACGTCAGGTATTCCATTTATTGTGAGTTTTACACGTAAGGACCGCGAACCAGCCCACAAAAACGGATGTGGCGCCTTGGCCGAGAATATTTGGTCGCCCCTGCTATATAATCTTAGCTAATGACTTTGTCGATAAATAAACCCTAAATAAATAGAAAAGTGAAGCTGTCTCTGTTCACGCCTTTACGGCATACAGGGGGAGCCGAGGCAAAGCTCCACTCATTCGTAAACTCGGCACTAGATAGGAGTGGTTAGCATCACGCTCAGGCCGCTATATCCCCGGAATGAACCCCGGTATCCGTTGAAGAGAAGGCTGGGTGGGCCCCGGAGCCGGTATGGACGAGCTGGAGAAGACGAAAATCGTCTGCACCTGTCGGGATTCGACCCCAGACCGTCCACGCCGCAGGCTAGGTATTATACCGATAACGGTAACCCAGCACCACAAATAAATATAAGTGAAAGAATGAAATCCACCATGTGTACGTAACAGACCGTATCGTTGAGCTGTATGTATGCACTGGCATCAGTGCACATTACTAAAACAATTATAACGCCAATCTTGTTGACCAAATTAGTTGCTGAACACTTGTTCAGAACTGCCGAGAGATGCTGCAACGTGTCAGAGACTGGAGGGAGAACAAGAAAAATGAGGTCGCTTGAAAAAGATAAGTTGAAATGGCTCTAGAAAGATTAATGCCGACAGCTACAAGATGCAGTGGCGTACGGCTACAATAACTCTGCAGCACCATACCCTCCACACACAACGGTAGCCACGTCATACCACAACTGTACAAGATTTGCAACTATAATGTATCAAATTTTGTATCTTTCACTTTGCTGACTTTGTCAAAGTCCCGTGTTTAAAACAAAAAATATAACACGCCATCTGGAGACATTATGGATCTCTGTCCTTAGTTACGGTGGATAGAGGAAGGCTTACTGAGTTTGGCTCTAAAGGCAAAGTTATTCTAAGCCTATCGGCCTAATGGGCCCAAAAGAGTACGTCACCCTTACTCTCCCCCGGACGATGGCGTACGATCCCTTCCTCAAACAACGTGCTTTAATTTCTACTGTAAACTCACAATACGATGCCCCAAGTCTGAAGGTGAATGATTCAAATCGCCGTGTTGCAATCTCTTTGTAGGCGCCTTCGCAAAATTGCGGAAAGCGACTATAGCTTCGTCATGTGCCTGTCTATCCGCATGGAACAACTACGTACCCACTGGACGGATTTTCATGAAATTTGACACTTCAGTATTTTTCGAAAATCTGTCGAGAAAATTCAAGTTTCATTGAAACCTAACGAGAATAACGTGTACTTTACACCACGACCTATACACATTTTTGATCATATCTCGCTCAGTTCTTCTTACGATGAGAAATGTTTCAACAAATATTGTACAGACAATCAAAACACACATTTTATATGCAATAACTTTTTGTTCGAAAATCGCGGCTTTTTAGATATGTGGAAAAATACTGTACAGACGGGCAGGCCACAGACGACAATATGGCGCATGCGCGTTGCTTGTTGGAAACCTAAGGCTACAAACGCACACTCAGAATATGTAATACTTGTTGCATTTCTACTGCAACAATGGTTGCACGAACGCGCCTCAATGCTACATTATGCGTATACTGCCTGTCTTGTTAAAACTGCCGATGAGTAAAATGGTAGAGCGGACGCAGAACAACGCCATTACAACATAAACTGCAAGAAGCCGAGCATCTGGCAATAGCGGAATCTGTAGCTGTTAGCTTCCGTACGATGCGCTGGACGAGGCAGCAACGGCTGCAGACATGACATGGCAATCAGACTGTCATTGCGGCAATACATCCTACCCTGGCAGGAGAGGCGGCACACCCCACAACACAGCGGGCCATCGGAACCTCAAAGCTCTCAGAATGTCTTTAGTCCATCAACATGAACAGGCCTGAGGTCGATCGGAAAGTATAAAGAGCCTAGGCTTGAGTCCGAAAGGCGAGGGCGGGATTCTTGGTAGGGGCTGGGAATATTCTCTTTGCCACTAAGGCCAAATCGGTCTCGGGTCCAAATGAACAGCGGGGGCAGTTATTTATACAGGTGCGGCAGAATGGACTCCCACATTTCTCAAGGTCACTAGTAAGGGAGTGGTGGGGGTGAGGCGGCGCGGGAGGTGGCAACGTTTCGGGCGGATCGTCTAGTTGTCAGTAGACGCCATGAGTTGGTCCGGTGAACTTCGCGGTTTCGTTATCGAGGCGTTCTTTAAAAACGATTCTTTAACCGCGACACAGAGGGCATTTCCATCTGTCCGGTACTGTGAACAAGCAAAGTTTTCGGTATTGGGCAGATAATACCCCCCGTGACCTTCACCAAAGACCTCTGCACAGCCCTCAAGTCACTGTCTGGTGTGCTGTGTCCCGTTTAGGTGTAGTGGGACCTTACGTTTTCGAGGAAGGTGGTGGTGAGACCGTGACTGTAACCTCTAATCGGTATTGTGAATGTTAGAGAACTTCCTCCGGCCCAGATTGGAGAAATTTGATGATTCAGAGGACTTTTGGTTTCAGCAGGATGGGGCCACAGCCCACACAGCTCGTCGTTCGCTGGGAATTTTGAGAGAAATGTTCCCAAGTCGACTCATCTCCTTACGAGGTGATATCGGGTGGCCCGCGCGCTCGCCCGATTTGACCCCCTGCGATATTTTCCTGTGGGGATACTTCAAGGCCGAGGTTTATAAACATCGGCCTCAAACCCTCAAAGCACTTAAGGACGCTATTCGTGAGGAAGTTGCCGCCATTCCCCCAGAGATGACCAACATAGTGATGGAAAACTTTAGAGAATGGCTTCGGCAGGCCGCCACCTGAGTGATGTTATTTTCAAAACCTAATGGGGAAAAACTAGATTGTAAGTACTTTTCGAAAATATAAAACTTGTTTCTGTAACATGTTTCGTTCGTTTTTTATTACCCTTTGAAATATGGGAGTCCATTCTGCCGCACCCTGTACAAAAACGGCCGAATCGTACGGTAGATAGCACGCCTGCATGTAATATCGAAGTTTATTGCACGAGCCTTACGCGTTCTGCTCCACATCTTGGTGTTAAACTGCCAACAGTGCCTGGTAAACTAACCCACGTTGCTAGTGCATTTATTACCGTCAACAACGGCCCAATGCAGCGGAAGCATACAAACTGGACAGGCTGAACCGCTGGGCGACACCTGCAGCACGACACCTTATCGACTTAGGCCAGAATAAAATAACTAATTAGTTTCTTGACTAGGTGTTATTATGTGGGACGGGGGGGGGGGCTTTGATGGTGTGATGCTGAAAAGTAGCCGGAACACCTTTTTTACAGTTACTATGATGCAGCATGTCAGTGCTTGCCACATGGCTGACCAAGCATAATTCCACTACGCAGAATCTTCCGTTATTCATGAACAAAACGCCATTATATGCAGGAAATGTAATTTTAGGAAAGAGGGTGTAGGTATGAACAGAACTGGCGTAGGATACGATTTTAATGAGCACAATGATGGACCTCTAATTCCCACAATACAGCAAGTTTTTTTTATTGCTTTGTAAAAGAGAAACTGAGGCCTGAGCAATACGGAAAAGGCAGCCGCATCCGTCGCTCCGCAACAACGTGTCCGCTCAACGGCGAGCTGTACAGCGGTAAAAGAAACGCCCATTATAGTACAGTACAGACTAATATACATTCCACGTGCGGGCATGCAGGTTCTACGAGCAGGTTCCGTTTTACGCAGGACACGCTGTATCAGTGCTACTTCGTACTCAACTCAAAATTAACTGTTGGAGTAAGACTGGGAATAATAAAGTTACAGTCGATTTGGTAATAACTTAAGACTTTTAATTAGATACTCTGCTAATCAGTCGTTTAGCTGGTTGGTAAGGCAAGTTAGTTACTCAGCAATCACTAACTTCGTTTCCGTGGGAGCAAAGGACAACAGATGCAGAGTTTTATAAATACGGCAGAGGTTTCTGACCGCCACTGATGTTTCATCTTGGTTTTTTTTTATATATATATATATCTACGAGAGCTCCGATCTGCCTTATACGGTATGATCGCGGAGTGGAGTCAAAGTGGCGGTTCGCCGCGATGCACCGCCCCCTGCTTGGGGCAAGGCCACCGCGATGGTCGCTTCATCTGACCATTCCGATGATCAAAGTGGCCTACCATAGTCACCATCACCATCACCACCACCACCACCACGATCATCTGTTCACTGACAATTACCGTGGGCCTGTAAGTGTAGAATGATCAACACAGTGTGGCATTGTGCGTTAACCGTCTGAAGTCCAGCGGTTACTTGATAATGCCACTAGCTTTAACATTAAAAAAATATTACCTTCTGCCCAGAGTACATGTTTGTATTTTGTATATTGCTCAGAATGAACATCGATTACTAACTGGTTTTTATTACCCAGTGGTTATTTACTATGCGGTAGTTCAGGTTAAATTCCGTTTTCGAAGTACGCTGGACCAAATCGAGAGCCCGTATGGTGCGCTGGGTGCCCATACAACGGACCAAGGCTTGGACAACGAAATATAATACATACTGTACTGTTTGATGTTCTGACATGTAACTGACATTACCAAACTGTATGTAAAATGCAATTAAAATTATCAATACAGCAACAGAACACGTGTCAGGGACACATTATTAGGGAATACAGGCTAGAAGTCAGTATGCATTCGGAAGGTTCTGCGACCGGTCGCCCATCTCCTCTTAAAGCAAATGCTGAGATGATTCCCAAGATTTCAAGTTGCTACTGCGTATTCTTCGAGCAGCCCTCACGATTTACGTTCATCACCTTTAAACCCTACTGCCTTAACTTACTTACTTACTTACTCCAAGGAACACAGTCATTCTTGAGAAGCTTTCCAGTTCACGGATAGTCAAGAAATTCCCTGTATATTACGGAACCCGAAGGTTCATTACCGCGTTTACATGAGCCCGCCACCTGTCCCTATCCTGAGCTAGATGAAACCAGTCCATGCTCCCCATCAAACTTCTTGAAGATCCATCTTAATATTAGCCTGCCATCTACGCCTGGGTCTTCCAACTTATCGCTTTCCCTCAGGTTTACCCTCCTGCCCTGAAGTCAATCAAATCAATTTTCCAAATTATGCGCTTTAACACTGCGTGTTCACAGTGACGCCTCCTTTAAAGACCTTCCGAACTCCTCGCTGAGACCAGGCCGCTCGAACCACGTGTATATGCGTGCAGAGTTTCGTGTCGTCACAGCCTGGCCGAATTACGGCACAGAGAGAGACTTAAGAAAAAGGAAAAACAATCCCATTACAGAACTAGACAGGCCCTGAGGACTCCACGAGGTTGAGGCTCCCAGAATTTCCAGACAATCGGCGCATGAAGGAGGTAAGGTTGTCAGCCTTAAGCACCGGCCGCCTTTACCCCCGAGAAAGTATTCCTGGTGCCTATTTCTGTTAGAGGCCGGGTCGACCTCAGCCCCAGGGCCACAGTGCAGGCGGAAGGATTATGTCAATGACATCATCGAGAATCAAACCGGCGTCCTTCGAGCTTGTAGCGCAGTGCCTCAACCAACTGCCCTATTCATATATATCTACATGTAAGGCAAAGTGATCCCGTTACAGGTCCGGTGTGGCCCAGAGGGTGGGTAGAGGTACAGTTCTACTCTTTCATGACCGCGGCACTATAAGGGGGTGAGTGGTCAGCAGCACGCACCGGTCGCAATTCACCCCCGGGGAAGTCCCGGTACCCATTTTACTGGAGGCTGGGTGGGCCCCAGTGCCGGTCTGGACGGGCGGAAAATCTTGTCCCCACCGGGATTCGATCCCGGACCGTCCAGCCCGTAGTCAGTCGCTATACCGATTGAGCTACCCGGCCCACACATATCTACATGTACGTAATGATGTACTAAGGCTATAACAGACCTGTCATCTTAAGTTTAAAACAGTTAAGTCTAGCCACAACAAAAGCCGGAGACACTGCCAAGGCCAACAAATGACATTTAGATCCTGGCACTGCAAATGTCTACAAGAGACTTACAATTCTGTACCTCCTGTAGAAATGTTCAAAAAGGTTCAAGTTTCGATTTCAGGGAGGCACGAAGTGCTGTTTTCCCGACATTTATGATGGCTCCACACATGACGTACCTACCTGGTCTGCAGTCACCCGCTTATTTAATGCGTATAACCGAAGCATTTCCGTCCTAAAGAAACTACTTGCTAGACATGGGCGTGGATGGGGGAATAACTGTTTTAAAGCTTCATATACATGAAGTGCGAATTGCGATCATCATTAATCAACTTTACACCGAGTTCCTTAAAAGCTGGGAATATCAAAATATTCCAAGCAAAATAGTACCATCTGAAGATATAGGCCGCTTTCGATTTAAATGTGTGAGAACAGTTCGGGCAGGGTGGGGGGGGGGTGGGGGGGGGGGTGTAAGCTGAAATATGGGGAAGGAACATAAATAAAAACACCCGCGGAATCTTTTATGTTGCTCCAAGGAATTCAGTTGGCAATGGCTGTGTACGTATTTACTACCTGACCTTGTAGGCTTTCCTTACGGGATAAGCAATTATACCACGGTAGCGGGTCCTCCTTAAATCGGGGGTCAAATCCAAGTCTCTGTTCATACACCTTCTGTTCACACCTCGCCATTTCAGCGTGGCTCAAGGCCCTTCAACGGGATATCAACCAAACAGTTCCACAGTGTTGCTGGAATAGACTATTCGGACCTGGGTAGGACGGAACGGTATGACGAACAAATCTTGCATATTTGACGTTCAGCTGACCGTGAACCGTGACAAATTCTTATAATAAAACCAACTAGCTGCACTAATTTCTCAAATTTATTTTTGGAATGAAACTCTACATGTTTCGGACAGTTCCTCTGTCCATCGTCAGGAGTTTTTCCTGTACACACAGCAGTGGTATATATGTCGTACAGCTTTCAGCAAACCTGTATGACATATACCACTGCTTTGTGTACAGGAAAAATTCCTGACGATGGACAGAGGAACTGTCCGAAACATTTAGCGTTTTATTCCAAAAATAAATTTGAGGAATTAATGCATCTAGTTGGTTTTATTACAAGAAAACTTGCATAATGATAAGTTTTATGCGAGTCTCTTCAAGTTAACTATTAGCGTCACTATACTTGCAGTTTGCGGCCATGTCGTGGGAACAAGCTGTCTTATCTGGCAAAAGCATCATCACGGGAACGCAGTTTCATTTTCCAAAACTCTTACCTGAAAAACAGGAAAACATATTCTGTAGTTAACAATATTCAATTGTTGTACAACTCAAATGTAAAAGCCCAACGCGGCTGTATTTCACGTACATTATTATTACGCGTTCAAATCATTTGCGAAACAATTAACCACCAGCAGCGTGACCACCGCCACATACAGCACTTCGATCTATACTTGCGGGACAGATAACGAAAAATCAAAGTTAAGAAGTTAGCAACCTCAATGACGGCACTGTAAGTCTTCTGGGATGTTATGCTGTGGCGACCGCTAAATAGCCACAAGCCACAGTACAACCTACAAGCACACACAAGTCGTGTTTCTCAACTCTACAAAAAAAAAAAATCTGTCACCTCTAAATGGCAATCATTACAATAACCAAACTGTCATCTGTCAAACACCAACAACAACGTCAATAATTCAACCACCATCCGAAAGCCTAAGAGACACAAGAAACTGCTTAATACCAAATACGTGTGTGAAACACACACACACACAAAATTCCATGTGTGTCTAATAGTTTCATAATTTAGCACACCTGTGTAGAAATACACAGACGTGTGGACTACGGCTCAAATCACGTGCGTGTATATATTACCTTGAATCTAGTTTCTTGTGCGACAAAGTTTTTAGAAAAAACTTCTATTGGAGTGCTGGTGTGACTATATGATTCGATATATCTTAAACAGTGCATCATGAAACCTTTTTATCTGATTATAAATACTCACACATTGTTCTTTTTAGATATACTTTATCCCATTTTAATCGTTAAAACTTCGCTTACATTCCTAAATGCTTTCGCGTGCACTATCTAAGTATATATGGGGTCCCATAATACATAATACGCACTGACTGGAGAGTCCAGTTGAAATGTGATGGCACACGGTGACGCACGGGAGAGGAAGTGAAGAGGTAACCGGCGAATGGAGTGGGTAGCCAGTACTCTTCACACTACCTCGGAACATGGTGTATCCAGCATTACTACCGTTGATGCGCACACCTCGGCTTCCACTAGTCGAAAAAACTGACGCCCCCGCCGATTTAAATGGACTCGTCCGTTTCGCCGAAAAGACGAAATCTGGTTTCTGCGCGTGTGCCATCACATTTCAAACGCAGTCAACATTTTACCTACGTACGTTGGCCTAAAGATGGTCTAAAGAAAGACCGAAAATAAAGCAAAAACCAATATCATATACTGTTGTTGTGTTTTTGAGGTATCAACTCTTTGTTTTATTGTGACTAAGTAAATAGTTACCGACCTTTCGAAGGATCGCGGTAGAGTCCAAGAAAACTCTTGGACCCTTCAAAAGTTGGCAACTCTTACCAAACGACAAGGCGTCATGTCAGTCTATGTCACACAGGCCTACCTAACGCTGAGAAGCTCAAATGCACAGCTGCAACTACACTTCGAACATTTTTAATTTGTAGTTCTTGACGTAATCCACTTCTGAATATGTTTCCAGTGAAGTTGCAGACATTACATAGAGTTCAATATTGCACGTTACGTAAGCCATCTCTGAGGAAACGGCAAAATTCAAAACTGCGCTACACATCAGACCGATACGGGAATATAATTAAATTTAACGTAGACCCCTCGTGCAAAATACATTCATTTAAAATACCAACAAATTCACTTTGTATTTAAAATATTATAAAAACCTCACTTGGTTTAAAACATTTTTAAAACATTCATAGGTCTCCAACATGTTTCGGTTGTTACTTCCAACCATTATCAGGGAGCCACAAGGTTCTACTAAAGTTACTTATGTGTTCTATATTTATGGTGAAAATGGCATGGTGACAGCATGTCTGTAATTCATAATAACAAAGAAGTTAGTGTCGATATTATAGGTATATATATCTGAACGTCAAGTAGTTTTATATTATAGTCAGCAATAAAAGCATAATGGATAAATCAGTATCTTGTCTTACCGTTTCATGTACCCGATGGTTCTGGATATGTTATAACCGGTCCTCCCCTTGTCTATCAGACTCTGCAAGTGTACTGCATGGCGTGAGTTTAGTTAGGTTCGCTAAGCTGTAGAGGGGGTTATATTTCCCGACCTGTTGTTCTAAGATTAAGGTTCCACGGATATGATGTTCTTGTATAAACAGGTTTTCCCAAACGTTCATCTTTGACCCTTTGGTGCAATGTTTCAGCAGTTTTAGTATTTCCGTTTCTGGTACAAACTCGTGTCTGTTGTTCAATATGTGCATGGCGTAGGCAGACTGCGGGTTATTGTATTTCACGTATTTAATGTGTTCTTTGTACCTTGTGCTGATGGATTTTCCCATTTGTCCGATGTATACCTTATTGCAGGTCATACACTGTAATTTATAGATACCATAATGGTTTGTGAGGTTAGCTTTTCCTGTGTTTAGTTGCTGTTGTATAGTGTTTGTGGTTCTAAAGACTATATGTGTGTTTGTGTTTTTGAAGAGATTTGTTATACGTCTAATCTGTGGGCTGTAGTATGTAAATGTTATCCATTTTTTATTTTGCATTATTTCATTTTCTTGTTCATCTATCAGCACAAGGTACAAAGAACACATTAAATACGTGAAATACAATAACCCGCGGTCTGCCTACGCCATGCACATATCGAACAACAGACACGAGTTTGGACCAGAAACGGAAATACTAAAACTGCTAAAACATTGCAACAAAGGGTCAAAGATGAACGTTTGGGAAAACCTGTTTATACAAGAACATCATATCCGTGGAACCTTAATCTTAGAACAACAGGTCGGGGAATATAACCCCCTCTACAGCTTAGCGAACCTAAC
>Ga0131853_10010809_pt1 | contig 16687 bp, 3 predicted proteins | sample TergutLab28metaG_FD_92764 | JGI IMG/M metagenome (GOLD analysis project Ga0131853, IMG submission 92764) | Labiotermes labralis P1 segment gut microbial communities from Petit-Saut dam, French Guiana - Lab288 P1 (version 2) (version 2) | ecosystem: Host-associated > Arthropoda: Insects >...
ATAATCTTAGTAATTAACCAACTTAATGCACAAATTCTTGTTTTATAATAAGTTCATTATATGCCTCTACATGTTTCGAGCACTATGTGCTCATCATCAGGAGGTCAAAATTGTATTATACAGCATCTGGTATCATCACACCTGTAGGTGGCTGTCCCATGCACTGGTTGAGAGAGAACTTGTGCACGGGACGGCCACCTACAGGTGTGATGATACCAAATGCTATATAATATAATTTTGACCTCCTGATGATGAGCACACAGTGATCGAAACATGTAGAGGCATATAATAAACTTATTATAAAACAGGATGTTACACAGTAATTATATAAGTTTATGATAGAATATTCCACTTGGCTGCATTTTTGTACCTTTCTCTTATCATCAGGTGGATCAAATACATGTCATATTTGCAGTATTACTACCACATACTGTATAAGTGAAATCATTATTGTAATGTATAATGTAAAAGGTTTCCAAGTGGTATCCATCTTATAAAGTGTACAGTATTTCTTTTTAACTGTAAAATATAAAAAAGATAAATGAAGAATGTTAAATTGCAATGGCACAAACATTAACAAGCAGGTCCAACTAGAACTTCATAAAGCCTGCTTTCATATTGCATGTGTTCCTTTACTGCAGGTCATCATCCTATTTTATGTGAAGAATTTATTGATTAAGTGCAGATTATATACATGTTGAATTTATTGGGTGTAACCTAGGTGTATGTCATTGTTCCTGTGTTTGTAATTTTTTATTAACAAATAGTATATATGTTTATAATTTACCTGCCCGTATATATCATATGACTGGCTCCAGTGGTCCTACATGCTGCAATAATATTAACCATAAACAAAAACTGCATATGTTACCATCATTTCAGGACTTTATAAGTGGCACTGGTTGATTTCATGTCAAAATTAGTATGTGATTGTAGGAAATTCAAAAGTATGGCATTTGGTTATCCTCCAGTTACATGATGTTCACATCAAGTTTGATGTAAATGGCTCAGCTTGATTAAATGTTGAAGTGGGAAAGGCAGAGACACACACATAATGTATAGTGCTCTCATTAGTCCACTTTCTTCTATATTCCTTTTTTGTAAAGAAAGTACATTAAACAGGATAATACATGTGATATTTGCAGTTCTTACAGCATTGTGGATGAAGATCAGCAAGACTGCAATCTTCAATATAAATCATTTGCAAATGATAGAATAAACAGCATTGTATGTTTTCAAGTCTGCTGGTCCTTGTTCGCACAAAATAGAATTTAAATTTTACCATTACATGTTTTGTAAAGTCATCATGGAATTTATCCCATATGAATTGTGCAGTATCAGACTAGTCATTTATGTAAGCTAAATTATTTATGGTTAGATTCTTGATAGGAACTTTTATAACACATTACACAAACAGATGGGTGTCATGTTTTTACCTGTTCGCACCATATTGCACTATGCATAAAGTAAAATTTTAATTTTTTCATAGTATAGGTTTCTTTGCAATGAATGGATGACACTGTTTGTGTGTAAGTCTTCAGACCACTAACCTGTAATGGGTGGAATTTTTTTCTTGAGGTTTTGAGATATTTCTTTTGCACTTCCTTATACCATGTAGACAAATAAATGTTAGCATTTCCTGTTTTGTTTTTAATATATGAAAGGGAATATGTTTTGTTGGTTAAGCATGTGTTGGTTGTGAACAGTGCCTGTGCTTTGTGTCTCGTTATTGTGTATTGTGCAGTTTCTACATTATAATTATTCACAGATATTTTCAATGTAAAGTTCTGTTCTACGTGGAGAGTAATGATCAACTGATGGGAAAATATGAAATGATATGTATTCTAGCAATGATTTTTGTATGATCAGCTGGCAGTCTTTAATAAGTGTACTGTACATGTATTTATTTTTTACATTTTAATTGGAAAGGCTACAAGTTTACAAGATAGATCCTGCTTGAAGAAGACCCTGTGTATGAGAAAGTAAAATTTGTTCTCCATAATTTCAAACAGCATTAGGGATTTATTTATTCCATCATAATGACCATAAAAATGTTGGTAAATATATGGTGAAGAATAAGATGCTGTTATAAAGATAAATGCAGCTGGTCAGTGTTGCTGGAAAAAAACTTCTATTGTTAATTGAACACATACGGGTTGTACCATGGTGTTGAGGAAGAAGTAGCATTTGCATAGATAAATGCATTTTTGTTATAGTACAAATTTGTGCATTTGATAAGTATACTAGTAGGGTAATTAGTAAATCTTTGTTCAATGTTCTATTGTCCATGCAGACGATACCAGTTTTTATAATTACTATTTTTGAATCCCCATTGAATATTCAGTGGCAAAATATGACACACCCCAATCTGTAGTGGTGGTTTCCACAGATAACCTTCTATTCATCCACCCTTACACATTATAAATAGCCCATGAGGGATTTTTTGAACATGCATGCTGTAAAGTTCGAAACTTCTGGAAAGATGGCCAGATGGAATGAGTACAATAACAGATTAAGGTACCTTCTTTTTGACAAATTTCAGTACAGTAGTACTTAAAGATGACTAATATTGACTGAAACATTAGTACTTGATGGGCTGTGAGTGTATTTTGATATTGCCCTCCCAAATATATAGAATAAGCAGCACTGCTGTGCAAGGGGTTACTATTTTTTTTACAAAGGTTGGCAGTACAATTAATACCAATTGAAGCATGCATTCCAGTGTCATTTATTGATTATGCTCTCCTGTTGTACAGTGACTTAAGTTTCGTAGTCTGTTACATAGACATGAATTACCAACAAACATGACGTGTTTTGAGTAATATTTTAATGATGTTCCTAGTATGTGTGTGTGTTTGCACACCATCACCAATACTTGATAATTCCTGTGTAGTACAAAACAATCCTCAGAAATAATTCGTGTTAACTGTATGCACACTTGTATGTTCTCACGTATTCTCATGTTGTCTATTCACAAAATTAGAATTATTAAGTTATTAACAAGTTTCTACTGATTTGTTTTTTGCACCGATGTAAATTACTTTGGGCTGTTGTGCCTGCAGTATCTTAATACCATTTCATCAGCAGTGTGTTACAGTGTAAAGCCCACATGTATGAAACAAAGACTTCTTATGCATTCTAGTTCATGCAAAAGTACATGATATGTGCCTACTCTAAAACTAGTCACAAAAACCTCACACTGCAATAGCATTATTATTATTATTACTGTTAATAGTTTGATTTTATGAAGCTGCTAATAGCTGAGACAGTAGTGGTGAAGGACTGTTTTAAGGTACTGTATTGGCTGATGTGCCTGAAGAGACTAATTAAAACTACAAAATGTGTACTACTGACAAACACAAATGACCAACTGAAAATTCTAGTGTTCACATTGTTTGCTGCTGGAGAAAAGCAGTTCTGTGGCACATTCATTGTAGATATGGGAATTCAAAGAGAGTGCTCTGACAGCCTGGCACCCAGGATTTGTCACATCCTGTATGAACCATTTTACTCAACCTAAATGCTGAGTCACTATATTGTAGTTCTGTGTCAACTGTCTGTAACAGATATTTTGTCATCAAAGATGTGGAAATAATATGGAACATATAATTAAAAAAAAAAAAAAGTGATTTTAATTATTTAAATGTGAGCTGTGAAAATGTGAATAAACTTTCAAATTTTCTATCAGGAGAGTACCAACGTTGATTTCATCTTATTTATCCATCCAAGACAGACCACAGAAACCTCTGGCATCTTTGACAGTTTGTAACTATTTCGAATGTACCACATTCTAGAACTGTATTCATTCCAGCTCATTTACTGTGGGGTTTGTGTGCATTTTCAGGTGGGACATTTGGCAACAAAGTGTGCCATGTCAAATATTTTGCTTCACTGACATGTCTGGATTCTGGTACTTTCATTGTAGATGTGGGTTCATAAACAAAGATTTGACAGTAATTCTATTACTGTATTCCAGTGTGACATAGTATCAGAGAACTGAAAATATAAGACTGACAGATCCCCGTTTTAGAAAGTATGAGGCAAAAGTGACCATTAATTATACAAAATGTTTACTTCTGAATGCAAACCTATTGTTAGTTGCGTGAAGCAGTGCTTCTTGATAAGTTTGTCCTTGACTGAAAGAGACTCCTCACCTTTTATGGCACTGTCATATTCATAAGAGTCTGCTATTGGTCCTGTCCTAGGCTAAATGTATCCGGTCCACATACACCATTTCTTTAAGATCCATTTTAATGTTGCCCACATTTATTTTGTCTGTATATGGAAGTTACAACATGCAAGGTTGTGACTGAGCATGTAAGAACTCATGATTTTGCAGACATTAAGAATTGTTTACATATGTAGGATATAGCTCTTATGGCAACTAAACTGATTCACAAATCTTCAAAGTTGAAAACAGTGTGAAACTTACAGGTTACCCTGTCACATAATTCAATAGGAGACAGAGGTACTCTCTAAAAACAAAACCTGTGCTCCAGATTGATATGGCTGGTTGCTCAAGATTTAACCATGGTAGCCATTTCATTGTATGTACTGTACCTGGATATTATATACTCATTTATATAGGAGGCAATTGAAAAATAAGAATGAACATGTGAATTGACTGTATGAACCCAAAGTTACAGGCCCTTTAATTGGATAAGTACATTCCACTTACTGAACATCTTGATAATCATATCCACTATACAGATTATTTTGCTTATGTACAGATGAAATCCTTCTACCCTTCTAATGTTGCAGTTCCTTCTTTGGTTGTCAGTCAAGTATGGTATGTGCCACTTCTACCAGTGTCATTCATGGGTAAAACAGCAATTACATAAATGACAAGATTGCTGAACACACCATACACATGGGAAACCAGAGACATGCCGAGTTTGATCCATCCTAGTTCTCTCCAGAACTCACTCAACAGAGTCTGTACTGTGTTTTATGTCATCCCCTGGTTTATTGCATGTAACAAGGCTTTCGATAGGAATCCAGCACTCATTAATTAGTGAATAATGAACTTGGAATTATAAGGCAAGAGTGGTCATAGACTAATTGGAGACACTATCCTGACATTTAACTGGAGGAACTGAGGAAGACCACAGAAATATTTAAGAACATTAGCTCCTGGGCCAAGATTAGAATTGGAACCTCCCGAATACAAATGAGTGCTACTCCTGTTACATCTAGTCTATTTCTTTGTACCTGAACTTAATATGTCTTTGAGCCTCCCAAATACAAACAAGTGCTACTCCTGTTATGCCTACTCCATTTCTTTGTACCTGAACTTAAAATGTCTTTGAGATCCCATCACTATTACAGCTTGTAAAACAATACATTAACCCCCATCACAATGAGCATTCAATGCACTGTGTTCTATCATAACATCCTGGGTAAAATGAAAGGTCAAAGTGTTACTCTACGGGTTGTGAGTAGCTGACCTTTTTCTGGGCTTTCATCAGGGAAGGATTAAAAAAAAGGGTGCTTTAAATTACAACAGTCTTTTTACAAGTTACTTTATTTTGATAGCAAACATGGAATTGGAAGCAATTACTTCCTAACCTGCTGGCCACCCTGTCGCATCATATCCTGAAACAAAATAAATTTTATTAACCAAAATCAAAAGAAACCTGTTTTTTTTATCAATATCTGAAGCACTTGATGTAAATTGGTACCAAATATTCTAGAATGTGCTTAACATTTCGCAACTGTTGTAGCGGTACTGCAAAATCCTAAGTTCACTGCATTAACTTCATAGAACCTATAGACTCGACACAGCCTGCATTTTGTAAACAACAGTTAAGGCTCTCCTTGTGTCATCACGTAAAAACAAAATTATAAATTATACTTCATCCACTGGACTGATTTAATCACTAGTCCCAGGTTCAATTGACGAAACCTAATAGGAAGTTTTATGTTGTTTTTACCTGGTGCAGAAACAGGACAAGCTTAACTAAAACCAGGAAGAGGAAGGAAGTCCAATATTTTATCTCAATAACATGGTGTAATAAAAAAGCCTTTTTGACTTCAGCCAACAGTTTTGATTTCTATCACATTTTGATATGAGCAATGTGACATAGCTACAATGTTTTAACAATTTTCTATATGCCAATACTGTCCAAAGCCAAACACACACACACACACACATATATATATATATATATAATACGCATTGTGTTAGACCTAACAGGAAACATCTGCCTATAAGGAAAAGTTACAATCAAAAATCAGAACCAGCCAGTTATGAGATCAAAATATACTTACACGAGGGAAGTTGCGAGCTGGTGGTGTTCTGATACGACGGTCAGCCTTTGATCTGTTACGCACTACCTTGGAGTGTATTGCACACGATACACAATAATGCAGTTTTGCATACAGCTTAGGCAGTTGATACGCTAAAACACAGTACAATGAAAATAATTGTATATCAAATGCATTTTGGAAGCAATAAAAAAATGAGATTACGAGTGAATTTAAATTTAATTTCAAGGAAACTTTTTGCAAAAAAAAAAGTGCACATTAGTTCTTTAAAAAAAAAAGATGCACATGTGACAGTTCGCATCAGATGTACTGGTTGTAAGAAATCTCAAGAATGGAATATTTTTAGGTAACTCAGATATGAGACATGAAAAGGTCACAAGACAAAAAAAAATCATGTCACACAGTGAAATGATGGAAGAACTGTTGTGAAGAAGAGACTTCTGGAAATTAGTTTTAAAGTATCTAAACCATAACATGCACTATCTCATACCATATACAAGTCACCAGTATGTTTTAAAATATTCTGTGAAGTCCCACTACTTCATTACCATATGAAGAACTCCTAACAGGTAAATGCCAAATATGGTTCAACAGAGGAATGGAACAGGAATTTTGAGATGCCCAAACCATAAAGAATACATACAATTATAAACACTGGCCTCAGTGATGTCTCTAACAGCTGCAGCTTCGACTATATTCCGAATAACAAACTTCTTGATGGCTTTGTCCTTTGGAACACACCTTGCACAGTTGGTGCAGCGCACAGGGTTCACATGGCCACGGCCATGTTTAGATCTTCCACTATTTCTGCGTTTGCCAGTCTGAAAAATTCATGTTTCATGAGCCATAAAGGTCCGGCAACATGCTTGTGATAACATTACATGAAATTAGTGTCTCACTTAATAATTTTTGTGTGTTACAGACTGTACACCCCAACAATGCATAGATATGTGGTGGAAATTATGAATATTTGACAACCACAAACTTCACATAAATTACTTCAACCTAAGAAACGTGCTTCACAACAGCCATACACTGATAATATATACAAGAGCAGTATTTATTCACTTATGATTTATTTAATGTCACTGTCAGTACTTCAGACTATACCACACAAAACGGCAAGATTACTGAAAAATTATCAGAATATGGTTGGTGCCAAACCTATAAACTCTTATTATAATCAACAAAGATTTTACCCCACAAAAATTCCAATATAAACTCTTGTTAACACAAGGAACGAGTCTTCTTTTCATACACAAACTATCAACACTTCCTGTGTTCATAAGTCTACACGATATTTATATTACAACTCTGAACAGCACATCATATGATCTCAAATGTATGATGATTGACCATATGAAAGCAGCAGTAAAGATTTTTACAGAGCAGATTGTTTAAAAAGTGTACTTTTAAGGGGCTTTGTATTTATATATTTTGCACATATACAAAATTGTCAAGAACATCAAACTTAAAAATATTCTGAATTGTATTTGTCTGTATGCTTGGCATTCTACGACTTCAAATCCTGTAACCACTGGAAGTTTCCAGATCCATGGAATGTATGTAGGAATTGAACAGGATGTCAAAGATGCAATTCCGGTCCAATTTCAATTGATATTCCGACATGACTGGGGTAAATAAAGTAAACCTGGATCAGGGAAAACGTCTTTGAGGGCGAGACTTGAAGCCAGGCTCCACTACGTAAGGTGCTACCCACCAAGACGTTTGATTTTTCTGGTATTAATTACAAGGCGACGAACACTATGTCTAATGTCATCTACGTTTCTTGAAACAAAATGGTCTTCTACGTTCATGGTTAATACACACATTAGTAACATGCACATCCCCAACAGAAAACCACATGGCTGCTAGGTGCTGTAAAACATGACCACCCCCACATCAGTCATCATATTAATACCATTTGTGTTAATGGCAGCCGACTGAACCACTTGCGCCATATTACTTCACAACATAATAAATACTTTCTTAATTATTAAAGAGTACGTAAAAACTGAGACACCAAACTGTATACTTACCATTCTTTCACGTCGCTTCTCTTCGAGGAAAAGGAAGTGCGTTTCATCTGTGAAAAATATTTACCACAGATATAAATCCCACCCTATCGAGCACGCCCAGCAGATGACAACAGATTAAAGGAAAGACCATAGTAACTAGATGCTCTGTGGTTAACAGGGTGTGAGAATTTTCATTTCAAACTGTGTTAAAATTAATTATGTAAGCAAGGCGCAGTGTTTGTTTGTCTTGGCTTTGTGTTGTTAAATGTAGAAGTTCGTCTAATGTATGATTTTAAAAGAATCTGTTGAGGTGATCAAAACTAAGTTTCTCTTTCAGTCCTATAAATGAAAATGCAATCGTAATTTAGTGCAGTCCCTAGAATGTATTGGTTCCAATCCACAGTTGTGTTCTAATCACGTATTTATCTCCGCCTGTACACAATAGATTGCATTGTCACAAGGAAGATGGCATCAGTCTTTAGGGTAGGGTGATGAAAATTATGAACCGTGAACAGAATGGGCGCGTGACTGATCCTTCCGAGACGTAAATCTTTACAGGCTGTAATGCAAAAACACATTTCTGTTATTTGTTTTAGAACGCAGTATCATGATTTGAACATTGGTTTATAACACACACACACACACACACAGCAAAAAAAAAAAAAAAATCACGTTACCAAGGTGTGTGACGAATCAGAAGCAGTTAGTACTTTAAGTTTCCACCGTCGTGACAGAAACTCAAATTATGGTTGCATATTAGCATAATTACACTTTCCGGTTGGGTTATATTGAAGATTTTATTTCTCTAAGGTTAGTCTTTAATGTTTTTATGTTAGTGGCTTGTCCAAGATCCTTGTTTGTTATAGTGTATTGTGACAGCTTGTGTATTTCGTCATGAATTGTGACAATTGCCTTCCTGACTTGAAGAAGCAAGCTCTGTTAGGTGCGTCTTTATTATCACACTGCTGGATAATTTGCAGAAACAGTTGAGAGTCTGTGAGCAGTAGTACCTGTTGCAAACTTCCAAAATGTTGAGAAAGTGCAGAGAGCACAACTGCAATAACACTGCAGTGAATACTAATGCATCCATTGCTTTTCACTAAGAAAACCGTTCTTGCCATTCGTGCAGAGAACCCACTCAATATTCATCTCAGATTGCTAGATCACTCAGATTACTCAGATCACACTACATCCACAGTCTGTTTTTCCCATGGATCAACAGTAGCCCAACAGGATAGCAGATAAGAATTTGGAACATAGTGTGGTTGTGTGTGTGTACAGTGTATTTATCCTTATTGTACAGTTACCTTCAGCATTTATACTGCACACATCTGGACTAAACATGTTTTGTCATTATTTTACTCATAGTTTCTTAATGTGTAAATTTACAAATGTGTTGTAGGTTACTGCCAAGCTGATATTATTTGGGAAGGTCATGACATGTATGTGAATAGTCGGTATCATGATATTAGTGACATTTCATTTGCAAATGGGCAAATATAGAAACTCATGTATTACAGTTAAGACTCAAGGTGAAAAAAAGGATGGCCTTGATGTAACAGTATTAATTTTTTTAAATCTCTTCGTTAGGTGTTCTGAGGAACTGTTTTTAGAAATTTCTGTTTGGGGTCTTCTTGAAGATCTATAGTAGCCTTATTTTAAGTGTACTAGGAGTTTGTTGTTCTTTGTTATTTGTTTGCAGATGATGATTACTGATGGGAGTAAAACATGACTTAAGAGTATGCAGTAATACTTCTACGCGTGTCTTACAGTTGTCATTTTGGAAAAAGGCTATAGCTGTAGCATGACAGTGTTGTATGGAAATTTTTTCCATACTGTGTTTGCAAACTAAAGAATATGAAAATTAAGAAACTGGTGATACAGTTTAACAATTGATGCTGTGTGAAATATTGTAATATTCATACTTCTGCTTGCAATGATAAGCATATAGCAAAGAAGAAACCTGAGATGAAGATAAGTTATGAGTGATTCAGATGACACAGATGTGTTACTGCTTATTCCACCAGACTTTTTCTTAGTTCATACTTCTGATTCAGAGGACTCCATTAGTCCAGAAGTTCAAGAGAGATGCAGTGAATATGAAAAATTGGTTGTTAATGACCTTATCTCTCAGGTAAATGAATTAGATAATCGTATCAGTGTAATAGAAAACAAGAACAGCATACACTTGCCAGGAAATGTATGGGAAACAAGTTGTCTGCACCAGTTTTTTGATTGTGCAGCATATCTAGGTTTCAGTGCTTATCAGCAGTTGGGACAGAACGATCTAACATTACAGCCTGAATCAATGTCAACTCAACACAGATTTGGTGGCAGTTGTGATAATTTGAGGACACATCAGGGAGTCAGCTGTAGTACCTATAGTTTACACAGCACTCCAGTGAAACAAAAGCAGGCCTTTTCTCTTCCATCAACACCTAGTATCAACACAAATGTATCAGATTTTCTTTCCAACTCAAGGCTGGTCAGGGGGAGCTTATCACCTGAGAAAAGCGCAATAATTATTGAACCTATGACTCCACGTGAAATATTAAGCATGTCTCATGAAGTTGGAGGTAACAGTGCCCCATCAGGTAGCACCACCACTATTGATGTAATGCATTACCCCAGTAACGGTAGTGAAAAGAATCATCTACATCAAGATTCCACCTTAATTGGAGAGATTGACCAGTTTTTGGACAGTATGAAGAAAAACTCAAAAGTTCAAAGTCAGATGGATACAGTTGAATGCAACAAAAAGCCAAATACTTGTAATTGTGGAGAATATTCATCTTCTATCCCAGATCTGGGTTTAGGGCTTAGAGATTTCAATAAGCTACCTGTAAGAGAGGAGGTGGTAAAATCAAAATACATTGCTCCACTGGAGAAAGAAAAAACAATGTCTATCAATCTTCATGAATTTGATCAACTTTTCCACGAGGGTCAGATTGATTTGAATGGTAGTAAACATCCAACTCCTAAAGCAATACTTAAGCAACCCTGCCAGCAAAAGAAGGGGTACCACTGCGGTGACATTGTGACATCTGTGCCAGATCTGGCCTTTGGACTGAGATCTTTTGACAGTCTGCCTGTTCAGGAAGAGGAGGTAAAGCAGAAAACTGTATTGCCTTTGGGAACTAATGATATGAAAGGTTTGGAATTATCTGATATTGATAAACTTCTTAAACGAATTGAGGCTACACAGCATGAAATAGAGAAGCTACAATGTAGGGATTCTTTGATTAAAACAAGTAGTATTTTTTCAGAACGGGATCATGTTCCAACTGCAGAGAATACACCTTTTGCTGCAGATACCATTGGTTCAGTGCCTGACAAAGGGTTTGGAGAATGGGGTGTCTTGAGTTCATCAAAGCCAGTTCCAGTACACAGTGAAACTTCATGTAATGGAGCAAGTGTTCCTGTGCATGAAGAAATGGTTAGAAAAAAAAATATTAGCCTTCTTGGAGTTGAAGTAGCTTCTGATAAAACTCAGTGTCTGCAAGTGCAGAATGGTATTGAACAACACCCAGACAGGCAGAACATTCACATGTCTGATGCAGATACTAATGAAGAAATTGAAAAACCTCTTCAAGTGGCCTCCAATTATTTGGCTGGACAAGAAGACTTAACCAAAGTATCAGTTACAAGACGTAAACTGGAGCTAGGAGATAATGCTGCTACCATCCCAGATTGTGGTTTTGGTCTTAAAAGGTGGTATAATTCAGAGAATAATAAAAATGGTTCTTTTGAATCTGTTTTACGTTCTAATAATGTTCTGCATTCTGTTCATGATCGTGTAATTCCTTCACATTCAAGTGATGGGAGATCAGCTGTGTCTTTCACTAGTAAAAATATGTATGTACAAGGTGATTATTTACCATCAGTGCCAGATATGGGGCATGGTTTACGAAAGCTGTGGACTAATAATATGTTGTCACAGGGATTAGAACAGAATACATTGTCCTGCAATCCCAAATCACAAACATCTGCCCAAACCCAGATCCATCATATGCAGACAAATAGTGATTTGAATGCTGTTAGATACCCTTTATTGTCACAACCACATGTAACTGCTGGAAAGGCTGATTGTGCACGTGTAGGAGATCAGAGGAGCGACATCAGTACCAAAGGTCAAAGTCATTCAGTGGCTGAGGGAGACGGTGGGTCAGCTGTAACAGACACAGTCGTAAAGAAGAAAATGGACCTCGGTGGTGGAAGTGCCCAGGAGGGTGTTGGCATTATCCAGCAGGAAGAAGGATCAGAAGGTAATTTGTACACACACACACACACACACACACACATATGTTTATGTAGATGTGGAATAAGTCATAAATGTATTAAGTATAGAAAATATACAGAAACATTAAATATTTCAGTATAAAATGCTGTGAAGATTTCATACATAGTATTATGGATCATTCATAAACATAAAAAAGTTCAACAGAGTGTAAGGAGTGTGTGCTTCATTATCTTCTGAATGCTACTTTAAATTGTGCCTTTTCATTTATAAGACTTGTGAGACCAAATGGTAAACTCTTTCAAATTTTGATACCAGCTTATTGTGCATAATTGACAGTGTTTATAAATTCCTGGCACCAATTTATGGTTGACATTTAAAGCAGTTTACACAAAGAAAACAAGTTTCCCTTATCACATGCAAAATGTAAACAGAATTTAGAGGTGTACTTCATGTGGAATGCACATATTTTACAACTGCATTGCCTGGATGTTCACTAATTTCAGATTTAGAGCAGTGTTTATCAAACTGTGGGCCATGGACTTCTGCCAGGCTGTGAACCTTTCCTCACCAGTCTGCAAAGTGTTGGAGGAAAGAGATTGCTATTTTTCTTAATGTAGTAACACAGACAGCAATCTTAAATTTTTTACTAGAACCTAGCATAAGTTACAGTAGTATATTTGTTATTGTATCATTGTTTTTGTGTTACATATGTAGCGTTTGTAATGCTTTGAAGTTCATTTCTTTAATAAAGAGGTCTACTTTGTGCAGGTGTACATTGAAATTTATATGCACATATGGGACTTAAATGTGATAATTCTGAAAACAATTGTCTAGAAGCCATTCAGTTAAATTACATAGTATACTATCCCCACCACTGGTGGAAAAATGACCTCCCTGTGAATATTAGTAATGATTTGTTATAATGATTAAACTTTTACATATGTAAGCAGGTGTACGAAACAAACCAGGGTATGGGAGCTCCTTTCATGAGAGTGGTGTGAGCAGCATGATGGCCCCTGTCAGGTAAGAATTGCTCATTCAGGTTTACTACATTTGCGACATATTCTCAGATACTTATTTGGTTCATCTAGTAAGAAAGATATGTATATTAACAAGGGTCATGTGCATTGTTTTTGTGACATGCACAACCAGCACACATTATCTTCATTGTTTCTTTTTGTTCTTGAATTAATGTTGGAATTGTGTGGAGGTTTAATAAGAAGACGCTAACTAAGAGTAGACTGAGTTAAGATCATTTAAAGGTAAACACAAACGTCTTTACATTCACGTATGTGTGCATGTGATATCTGCATTTTTCAGGGTCTACTTTGAGCAGTTGGCAGGTATTCAGTGGCTCAAGTAATTCCATTATTGAATCACTGTAACCACAGAAGCCCATCATTTGACAAGCTTGAGCCACTTTGTGCAGGAACATGCACTTAATTTTGAAATATTCTGTAAGAAGCTGTAGAATTAAATTAAAAATATGTGTGTCAGATATGAGTTTTAGTGTAGTAAGTAATTTTTAGAGGAAATGAGGACCTAGCCAGGAATTAAAATATTAAATTGAAAATTCTAAATTAATTCTTTGACATACAAGATCATAATAGAATATAAATGGACATTCACCTCTGTTCTGTACAGAATTTACTTCACAATATGTTCACACTTTATTCATTTATTTAATATTAAAGCATATACACATTATCCCACTGCTGTGAATGTGACCTTAAGGTAGCAGATGTGTGATAGCACCCCCATAAATGTAATTGTCTTGTTTATAATGATGATGTACCAGACTGACCCACTTGGATGTCTATTGCATGTGATATGGCCATATAGGCAAATTCAGAATCATGCATCACTCCCCCCAGTGTTTCTGATATGAATCATCATCATCATTTTTAACATGCAGTTGTCTTGGTAAGCATAATTTCCACTTAACATTATGGCTAATGCGATGAACATTGCTTTTTCTCACAACATTTTCACACAATCTTAGAGGCTGTGTACTGTGTTGTATGAAGTGCATATGCCATCAGTTGATGTGTGAAATCTTAGAGAATGTCTGTTGTTCATATCTTTAACTTTTCTGTGTGCAAAATATTTATCATGCAAACTGAAAATGCTTAAATATTATTGTAGTACAGTTTGAACTTAATTTCACTGTCTTTTCACATTTTTCATGCCATAAGGTCCCTAGTAGCACTGAAGAATACACTTTCATTGCTCAGATATTGGATGATTTTGATAAGCAAGGAAATTAATTTTAATAAGGGAATTCTTTGTGCCTGGATGTAACAGTAGAACACAATACTCCTGGCTGTATGATGACATACCACTCTAAAATACCATCTTACTGTACTTTCACATGTTTTACGACTGTCCAAGGGGCATAACTACTTCTTAGGGCCGTCAGAATATGGTAAATGACATGTATCTAATCTTACATTATTTGCTGCTTTATGTTTGTTTTTGTGAAATAGGAATTTTCTAGTAGAGTTTTCATTCTAATGCACACACAGCTGTGCAGTGGATACAGTTGCCTATGGTTTATATGCAATGAAAATTGTTAGTCTCTTGCGTAAACTGTAATGTCTGTTCACATTTAAGCTAGACATTATGGCTCACTGCAAAGTCTGCTGTTTTCTTATGCTTTAGCTCAGTAAGTATGAGCTGCTTTACATGTAGTCACACAGGAATGAAATATGTAAAAGAGTGTTGGGAGATTGAAACTAGTTCTGATAAAAGGAAAGGTATCATCCACATCACTTACTCATAGCAGGAACTGTTGAGTTGTGTGAACAATACTTTTATATCATCTCTTTGTACAAGTGCTTGAGGAGAGAAAGGGTTTCATTTGCTTTTACAGTGTGTATGCTGAAAAATTATTGGAGGTGAGTGGCCTTCATCCCATCAGTGAATGATTACTGCAGAACAGTGATCATGTTCTGTGTATATGAATTATGTGCTTTTGTATGTGAGGACATGTGTGACAAATTTGTATTTCTTGGTTCTGTGTTTGTTTAATGACCCTTCTTCCACCTGCGTAGGGTATCCAGTTTGAGTTAAGTTTATGGACACAAATCATACTGGTCTGTGTGCCTTAGGTGTCAAAAGTACTGGATTTTATCCTGTGGGGACACTGTTTTATTGACAACTGTCACTAGTTGCTTGCAGTTGGTTTAACTTGTGAAATGCAGTAGAACTGTTTGTATGGTGAACAGTGTGTTGGTTAGATGTGATGTGTGTCTGATAAACAGATGAGTAAAAACCTCATATTAACTGCAGTATATTAAACTAAAATACATGAACCCTGACTCACAGAAAATGGGAATGGCAGTGGATTCTGCACTGCCTGTTATCACAGAGAGGTCTGATGAGAGAGAGGTTGCAAGTTTTCGGATAAAATACTATCCCTGTGTAAGTAACAGAATCACATCAATGTATGTTACTTGATAGCTTATATTATGTCTGAGACCCACCGAATAGAAGTGTGGGCACCCACCTTTTCTCCCGCAGAGCAGGTCTGAACATTTCCTGCTAGGAGCCCCATAGTCACTAATGTGGATGAACTGTCCCAGCTCCTAAACCGTTAGCCATCAACATAAGTATGCTGACAGACATTGATGCCTCAGATGGGGTGTCTGCATGATACAAGACACCTGTTTGAGCTATAGAAAAGGGAATTTTAATGAACAACATTTTGAAACACAGATTGTCTTGATAGCCAATATTTACCCAGCTGCAGCATTAATAATAAGGCCATATCCTTGTACTTAGTCACTGTGTGTACCTTTAATGCAGTTTTTCTTGATGTAAGTTCATGATTTTTGTAGTTCTGGAACATCCAATCTCATCAGTTTGTCAGACCTGTGGGATAAGGATGGTTCATCATCTGCCTCCCAGATTAGGAATGAGCATACTAACATGAGGGTGAGACTTGAAGAGGAGAAATACAGGAGACAGGTATAGGTATAAACATGCACAAAATTCTTTACTGTCCTTGGCTGTTCTACTTTTGGCAATAAATTATGTTTGTATGTATGTATGTTTATTCACATTCCATAAATCTTACAAGATGTGGAAATAGTCATCATGTTTACATAATAATATTACAACGATATTATATACATATATTCTTACAATGAAATCACATTGG
>Ga0131853_10010810_pt1 | contig 16686 bp, 10 predicted proteins | sample TergutLab28metaG_FD_92764 | JGI IMG/M metagenome (GOLD analysis project Ga0131853, IMG submission 92764) | Labiotermes labralis P1 segment gut microbial communities from Petit-Saut dam, French Guiana - Lab288 P1 (version 2) (version 2) | ecosystem: Host-associated > Arthropoda: Insects >...
GGGGGGGGGGGGGGGGGGGATGGATAGGAAACTTTTTCTACTAAATTATTAAACACTCTGTTTATGCTCCTAAGCTTAATATAAATGGTGGGCAGAAAGGAATACAAGTTGTAAAACTGGGACAGGACATTCCTAATACCCATCACTTAATCAGGTACAATTAGGACATAGTTACATAAGTGCACAGTATACCACCCACACAAACTATACCGATCACATCAGTTGAGAGCTGCAATTTTACGCATGGTGAGGAGGTCACGGAGCAGCATCTGAATTGCCTGTTTTGTTTGTGGATAGAAGTCAGGTGCTTCATCTTTTGCAGCATCTGGGTCCTGAGATTCAAGAGCTGTAAATCACAACAAACACATTTTGTCTCCTCTTTACCATCACACATAACTTTCAGTGGTTCATATACAGAGCAGCTTCAATCAGTTTCACAATTAACACTCCAATACTATCAATTTATAATAACTTTTATGAAAGGCACTGTAATGTTTTACTTGTGGTTTATTTACACTGTACAAATCCTACTAACCATCATTACACACAGCAAATGTGACAAAATATTACTTTAAAGAAGAATGCTGCTCTGCACCTTGTCAAGCAATGTTTCAACATAACATAATAAAACAGAGACCTTATTTTTACATTCAAGTTTTTATTACAAATTACATTCCTATATATGTAGTTCAATTTACAGCCAAAACACACTGTCATCTATTCTGAGGCTCCCAAGTTCTTGCACAAGTACACAGACGTACAAAAGGATGGGCACAGCGATCATGAGCAGCTGCTCCAAAGATATGTGAACATGCCTAAAAATGATCCATTCCCCACTTACTGCACATATCAGATTACAGATTATAGTCACAGATCCCATGACCTTTTGATTATTACCATTCACGTTATCAATTTAAAGAAAATGCAAGTCTTATGTGAGGCATTACTGTGTCACTGAACATGTGGTTCCTGATGTTTGAAGGAAAAGTCAAAACGATTCTCTGAAGCCTCTGCAACCACTCATCCAATGACACAGCCTGATGATACGAGTCCTCAGCAACACCAATGTGAACACCTCAAATCTTGCATAACATTTTAAAAAGTATTCGTCAACACAGAATGCCAAATGCCTCTCAAAACATCAATATCCAGCAACAATTGTTGTGTTTTCTAGCCATCTAACTGTACAGTTGCGAAACACAGGCAATCTGATTTTCAAAAAATACATTTTGTTACTGTAACCTATCAGAAACAACAAAGAACAAAATAGTCATGACATAAACAAGGGAAGGTAAGACAATTATTTTTATGGCATAAGTTACAAAAACCCAATTTAGTTCAAGAAAATATTGTCCAAATAAGTGTAAATATGACAATCTGTACAACAGTTTTCAAACTACAAGATTCCAATACCAACCTGCCACCTGCTCCTCAAGCATTGTAAGCCTTGTGTCAATTTGTGTTTGGAAGTGGTCAATGTGATCAAGAAGACGTAACCGACACTCAACAGGGTCAATGGGTGCCTCAGGCTGAGGTGCCTTTGGTGGTTCAGATACAGGAACAGATGCTGCTACAGTGGGACGAGCTGAATCTACGATACAAAGCACCACAGTTGTCACATGAACTCACGATGGATGCAAACTCTCTACAGTTTGAGACTCAGCTCTGCATCTCCAGGTGTTACAAAACAAGTCTTCTCTTCAAACATCTACAGTCCATGCTAGCTACAGAAGAGACAAACACACTCCTCAGTTAACAGTCTCAGGTGCCAAGTGTGTACTCACAGTGGCTCTCACAAAACGTTTTTTAAACATGTACCTCATCATGTCAACTAATTCTTGCAAAAGTGATAACACATAATTTCTCCTGCATAACCTCCCACAGTCCCCCATGGGTTATGAATGTGAGTCCCGAACTGTATTTGATAAGTTGCCGTGCACTTGTCAGCAACAAAACAGATACTCTGTGCAAGGTTAACTGCTTTCCATGGTTTATTTTAGGGTTCTGTCAGCATATGAGACTACACAGTGTTGAATGGTAGGATAACTGCTAAACAGTAGGCTAGAAAGCACATTTGACAAGGTCATGGCCTATATGAGGTTCTAACCTGACAACTGGTAGGAATGTCTGAACAAAACTGCAAAAAACCTCAACCAGGACAGCTGATGTCCAGGTTGGGATTCAAACAGGGCACTTCCAAAATACAAATCTAGAGCAGGGGTGCTTAAATTCCAGGTGACAGGTCACTCAGATGACCAAAGCTGGCATAATGGCATCTAATATTTGTGGGTCCTCAGTATATTGCTTCCTCATGTCACCCTTGTAGTTCAAGGAACCACTGCTGCCATGGAAAAGCAACAGGCATTAAATATTATGAGCAAGTGTCAGTATTCTTCATTTAGTTACCCAGTGTGCAAAGTGCACATTTTCTGTGTCATATTATATTACCAACTGTAGCCTGTCTGCCTCTACCATATTTTTCCACATTTCTTCATAAAAGGTACAATTTTTGGGAAAAAAATTTTAACATAAATATGTTTTGATATTCTCTACAATGTTTGCCTGAAGCATTTTTCATTCTAAGAAGAATTCACTGAGACACTATCATAAATGTATATAAGCCTTCATGTAATGTACCTGTTATTCCTGTTATATTTTAATTAAACATGAATGTTTTCAACAGACATTCAAAAAAGTCCTCAATTATCAAATTCCATGAAAATCCATCCAGTGGCAGCTGAGATGTTCCATGTAGACAGATGGAGAGAAAGACATAGCAAAGCTAATAGTTGCCTTTCACAATTTTGCAAACATGCCTCAAAATACTAAAAGAACATTTTGGAACAGATGGGTAGAAACCACCCATGCATAGTGACAATACAGTCAAATGATAAGATACATAAATTGTTTTACATTAATTAAAATGTTTCATAAACAATGATTCAGTTTTGTCTCTTAGAATGTAATGAACTTACCTGTTACTGTCAGATTATCAGCCATAGTGCTGGCAAACTGCATGAGCTCTGACTGACAGATTGGTAACTGCAGCATGGGATGACCAGACGTATCCAACTGACTTCCTATACCACCATTTAGCGGATTTGCCACTTGACTTCCATTTGTTAAGGCCTGATGCAACAGACCCTGACCCTCTAGCTGTGATGCAGTCTCATCAGGTTTCTCTTCACAACTAGATTTCAGAGTGTCTTCAACTGAACTTGGATCATGCTGCTTCCTAATATCTTCTGAAGGATCACACATGTTAGTTATGCCTGGCTTCTTCTGTGGACAAATGTCACTGTCTTGCTTTTCAGACTGTATTACCTGATTATCAGCTACTGTACCACAACTTTCTTCCTGGTCTATACCAAGACATGCCTCTTGGTTACATTCACGTATGCTTCCAGGTGACAGTGTTGAATCTGTTGTATGTTCTACACTGTCACGTTCTGTATTTTCATTTGGTGCTAAAGTAGTAGTATCAGAAATACTCTGATCATTGGGGGATGAGACATGCTGACCAGAAGAAAGTAAAATGCCATTACCACCAATATTCTCTGAGGTAATTACTTCAATCTCTGCCTCACTATTTTTTCCTGAGGTTTTACTCTCCGCTACATTCTCATATTTTACTGCATTATCTGATGCAACTACTTCTGAAGTTTCTACTTCAACTACTACAGTTTCTTCTGGAACTTGCAGTTCCAAATTCACCTCCTTCTCTTCCATTTTTAAATCTGGTTTCACCACATACATATTTGCCACTCCTCCATTCTCAGAGTGACCAGTGAGAGGCACAACATCTTTCTGCATGGTCACCTCTGGTTTAACTTCCATGCTGGTGTCTGATGCTGGCTTACTCTCACTGTGGCTGCAAGACGCAACATTTTCAAGTTGTGGCTTTAATTCATTTTCAGTAACTGCGTGAGTCTGGGATGCAGAATTCTGTGGAACCGAAGAACCTTCTCCTTCTTTTTCCCAGTTTTTGGCCCACAGATACAATTTTGGGTGATCAGATTTCCTAGAAACCATACATTTTACAATCAGACTTGCTTTGCACAATGAATGGGGAATAGTACACCTGAAACTTTTAATGTGATACAGAAAAATCAGGGAAAAACATACTTTCTTACATGTTTATATTTTATGTTTAAAAAACTGTGAGAAACTGCTGAGAAAACAGTACAATTAGGAAGCAGAGATTTAACCACACATTATAGCCATGATGGTATCACCCTGACTTCATTTCAGAGATCCTTCGTCCAATTTCTGGTCTGGAGCCAGAGCAACCTGAGGTACTTTCACAGTTCCCTGCCATTCCCTAAAGGAAAATGCTACAGAAGCATACAACAGGCCATGGCCTTTCCACACTGCCATTCAGTATCATATAACCCATGCAGCTGAGGAAGTGCCCTATCATACGCTAAGAACAATACATCAAAGTTTTAGTCTTTGTAATATTCATGACAAATTACATTACAAATAACTTAAATCTTGGAAATTAAATCTCTACAACAAAATATTAATACACTACAATAGATTAAATATGAAGACAAAAGCTGGCATGCATGCATGCATCACCCCGCCCTCCCCTCCACCACCAAAGTAACCAGTGACTCACCCTGCAATATTGACTTTCACCCTGAGACTATGAAGGACCTGCTGAATCTGCAGTAAGGACCCTGTCAGTTCATGAGATCTCTTTAATATAGCTTCCCTTTCATGCATATTAGATTCATTCTTTGAACGGAAGGACAAACTAGAAAGAAAAAAACATATTATTATTATTAGGTTTCCATAGGCCGCTCACACTGAATCTTACGCTACTCACAATTCACACATAACTTCAAGTACACCATCAGGATTACTTGGCTTCAGGACTCGTCCTGTTGTCTAGCACTCCAAACATAAGACAACATTTCAGAAATGAATCCAGTTTTATTATCAGTGTTATGTTCAATTTGGAATGCTGGACTAAGGACTGCAGACAAAGTCCAGGAACCAAGCCATCCAAAATGTAATAAATGATCAAAAAATTCTTTATAGTTGTGTAGTACATCTTTCCTTACAGATGTATGAAAAACTGAGATAAAAACACATTTCCTAATTATACATCTCATCCACTAACTGAACACAAACCTTGGAAGTTTCCCTTCTTTCAGCCAATCCTGATCATGTAAAAATTTCTTTGATTTGCGCTGGCGTATTGGATTTAAGCAGAAAGAACAAACATACTTCTCTGGCACTTCTGTTTCCTTTTTAATGTTATTACACAGTCCATGTTGCCAGCACAAACAGATGTCACACTGTGAACAAAGTATAAAGAGAGTGACAGCCCTAGAAAAATTTTGCCACATTTCTGTAAAAAAGTTTTTTAAGTCATAAAAAAATAATTTTGAGAAAGAACACCTAGCAGTAGAGTAAAATTACCAAAGACAAGAGAAACACAAACCATGAACAGCATAATTCATACCCTTTTAATGTTATACTGCAAATTATTATCATTAAATTCACATGGTTGTGAACCAAGTAAGATTGCACTCAAATTCACAGAATTAAGAGCAGTTTGTATTACAAGCAAGAACCATTTGTGAAATTAAATCCAAGGAGAAAAAAATTTGTTCCTTAGATCCTTTATCAGATCATATTTCCAAGACACGGCAGTACCCCCAGTAAGAAATCTGAAATATAAAGAACTGAATTATAATGACACACATGAACTCTAATTACATTCCACTCGATGTCACTACTGAACATGGGGCACACAGCAATATGTCTCCTTTTCCAAAGATGGTGATAAAATACCAAGTTGCTGAATTTTTTAACATTTTATACATTGTTGTTAGTGGGAACAATGCTGAGATGTACAAATTTACAATTAAAACAATATATACAGTCCAATCCCTGATAGAGCATTGGCTGCTCACAGCAATTTGCAGCAGTATATCAAAGGTGGCAGTAAACATAAATAACATATAATGGGGATTTCTGTGCACAAACCTTCATGGTCACTATCTCAAGGTGTGCTACATCTTGGGAGGGAGTATCAGTATTAGACTTCATGTGTGTGTGCACGTGTGCGCACGTTTTCATTAGCCTACACTCAAACACAGTAGTGAAGGGAGTGCTACCAATACCAATGTATTTATTTATTTATTCATTCATGGTTTATTCAATGATGCTCTGAATAGCTCAGGTTACAATGTCAAACACAGGAAAATTAGCAAATAATCAAACATACAGAGTGTGGACAGACTCAAGCATTACCTAATTTTGAAGTATCACCACAGTAACTGTATGGTGGGATTGAGAAATACCAACAAAACCTCGGTCATAACAGACATTCAGAAGGTTCGAATGGGAACCTGGTATGTCCCTAACAAGAATCAGGAATGTTGACCATTCAATTACAATGCTAATATAAATGCAAAAAATTTCAGTCCCATACAAATAAAAAAATTGTGATTACTAATGTAACAACACCAGATCAAAATTTTTCACAGCTGTTGGAATTATCTACTTGAGTAACAAAATGAATTTTCTGGAATACTATCAATTCACAATGACGATCAAGTTTTCCAAGTTCTTATGATTCTGCAGTTTTATTTTCACTTAAGTACGAAAATACTGTTTCTTACCTAACCAAAACATAGCTCAAATCCATGATTAAGTACATACAGACAACAAAGTTTCCAAAAAGACAATGATACACTACCTGAATCATAAGACCATCCTCCTCCATGTAACCACATTTGCAGTTAATCAGTTCCTCCTTCCGCAAATGTTCCACTGGCGATCGTTCTGCTTTAAAAAAAAATGATTTTGAGTCTTACAATCCTGCCTTCAGACAACAGTCTGAAGTTCTCTGGGGTCAACAGGTTAAAACTGAACTCAAACTTCATCTGTAGCATTTAACAGTAACAATTTATGTATTATACTCATAATTCAAACAAAATGCACACATAGTGTATAACTATACAGCTGCAATGTCACATATACTCTCCTACAAGTTGTAGTTTGGGTTTGCCATGTTCAGCAAGTTTCAAACACAAAGGAGTGTGCATAGACAAAAAAGGACAGTAAACCAGGGAAGAATGAAACTGAATGGAAGACACTGCTTTGGGTCTTTCCACAGGACAGTTTGCTGGGTAAAAATGTAACCACATTAGAAAACATGGACACTAAAAAACAACTAAAAATAAGCATGGTTAATATCTGACTGCAATAGGAAACATAATAAACAGTGAGCAAATCCTTGGAAAAAGGGGCAAACATAAAATATTGGAAATGAGAGTAACAAATTGAAATTACAATCATTACAAAATTATGAGCTAAAGAAATCTTAAAAATACTTCGCACCATTCAGTCTGCAACATTTAATTTTCCAAACTCCCATGTAAAAATGTAAGGACTAGAACACACAAAATTACAATTTTTATCTTTTATTTATTTGTTTATTTTTTCTCTCTCTCTCTCTATGTTACAAAACACTATAGTAGTGGAGAAGCTCTGTATAAAGATCCTTCTTCATGTTAGAAATCAAGAGAATTAATGGTGCCTTATACACAGAAGGCTGGCCAGGGATTGGACTATAGGGAGAACAGAAATGACCAAAAGGATGAGAAACAAGGAATGAAATGCAAAGTGCATGGAGATAACTTGTTCCTCTTGAACACCTGAAAATTTCTCCATCTTTCCACAGTGCTAAAACCCATTACACAACTAAGTACTTAACGAAATGCAGGGCTGGAGTCAGTCTTGCTCACTATTCCTTTGTCCAACCACTTTAGTTTTTGACATTAGCACAGTCATTCTAGACAATTGCTTAAATTAACTGTAGTTCTACCCAGTACTCTGACTTTTCAGTGTGTTTAGTACTCAGAGAATTCTGACAAGTAAAATGTCATTCATATTTCCAATCAGTGGAACAGAATGAGGTACACAAAAGGAACACAAAAAATATGATTTGGAAATGGTAAATTAAAAAAATAAGGCAATGTGATACCTGGAGTTTCAAGCAACTTGCGTTCTGGTTGGTCCTGGACGGAGGGAGACAAAATGATGCGACCTACACCCATTGGGGTGAACGAGACAAAGAAAGACACATGGCCATGTTTCAAAACCAAACACATGCAGCAGAGTTTCTTTGCACTGGTATCCACCTGGCAATGCTTTGTATTTTCACAACCAATCACAATTAAACTTATAATTAATCTTTAAACCACCAGGTTGGTATTCAAACTTTAGCGCATGGTTTGCGAAAAACATGAGTATTATCCGAATATAAAAAGATAAAATTATTATATTAATAGCATTTTATGGAAAAGAAAACAGAGAATATGCAGCAGGTCTTAAATTTCCTTGTTGCCTAAATATATAAAACAAATTTCTAGGGGTGTTTTTTACATGTCTTGGCATATGCACACATAGGTCATTTAAAATTTCAATATACTTAAAATACGAACCAAATTCTCATGAAAAGAAATGGATTATTTCCAGATGTTTTACATTTCTGTACAATAAGTTTCCTCTACAGTTCAATACCAAAACCCAAAATCCCCTGTCCTACAAGAAACATCATCCAAAATATGTGTGTCATTTAAGATATTCTACACAATCTAATTCATCAATTAATGCACTCACAAACATGGCATTCTAAATTTGTTCTCCAGTTTCCACTTACATAAAACAGTTCTAGAACAAGACTGTTTAATAATCACTCAAAAAAAAAACCATGTGTTACTTGTACATTAGTGTTTCATAAATTTACACAAAAGTCTCTCCATTCAGTTAAGTTACATTAAATGCATGGCTGCTAATACATCATACACACCTGGGACAAAATAAAAGTAAAAAAATTGACAACAACAAAATAAGTTTTTAAAAATTACTGTATACATTTACTACACTTCCAAGTACCCTCCTTGCTCTCTCAATTTCTAATTATCATAGACAATTTATAAATTACTGATAGTCTACAGTGTAGACCCATTAAAACGGCATTAAGAACAGATTCAAAATGACACACTTTTCAATTCTTTTTACACTTCTGAGTACTGGAAAACTGGTCTCAACAGCCCGTTTCTGAGCACTTTTTACCACACTTGTCATATGCCTGGTAGTGTGGTATAATACACTCTAATGTTATTAACTTAATCACTCCACAATCAATACCTACTGCAAGAAGCACACCCCCTCAGTTGATTTCATGTTACCTGTTACTAATTCATCAATTTTGTTGATCTGTTATATTCAGAGGATAATTTGAACACTCTACCCTTTCTTCTTCATCAGTAGGGCCCATAGCTAATGCCACGGATGTACTGCAGCCTAGTAGACTTATTGTACTCACCCTATCCCCCCCGCCTGTTTGGACGTTCCCACATTCGCCGCCAGGTACCTCCACGTCCACAACAACGCAAGAGATCCTAGCAGTGAAAGGTGGAACTGTGTGGGCAAGAATTGGCCGGTAATTTTGCCTGAAACTGCGACCTCCACGTCAATTCAGGGATCTCTTACATGCCACAAATCTACGATATGGGACCCACAGCTTTACTTCCCTACCAAAGGAAGGTGTGCTGAGGATTTTTTTGCCCTGAAAAATCCTGACGGCTTCGGCCGGGTTTGAACCCGTGAACTTGGGTACTTAAAGGCAGCACGCTACCCCTAGACCACCGAAGCTGCTAACACGCTACCCTTTGGTCCAACTTAAATTTATTCTTATCCTTCATAAACTTCTATACACCATTTAAAACACCTTAATTTAAAAAGTAAATGTTTTAAAACACTTTTTGCTATTTAAAATATTTCTACATTTAATGTAACTTAATCTATACAAAATCTGATCATATATCTCGGCTAGACTGGTAAAACCCATGGCAGGGGTGGCAAACCCCTGTTCAGTTGTGGGGAAAAATGAAGCATACATGACTGATGCCTCTCACATGGAAGCCCAAGAGATGTGCAGTGAAAACCTGCACCTTACAAAAAGCCAATACCTGGCGTGTATCTGAAATCACTTCAGTCACTTTGTACCCTACCTTGTCAAGAGTTCCAACAGTGTTTTAAGACGAAGCCGAAAATTGTAATTTTTACTAGATTTGTATTAAAATACAATTGTGCGGCAACTACTTACAGTGTTGCAGTATTTCAGAAATGAGAATTATTGAAGGAATTTGGTTATCAATTTTTAATCCTTTAATTTCTCAAAATGAAAAAGCACAGTAAACACAGGAAATACAGGCAGTCAAAATGCAATATTACTCATGGAACAATAAGCACAGCAAGAAAAGGTAAACACAGTCAGGTCAGAAATATGATCAAGTTTTGAATTGCTCTACTTGAGGTTCCAAATTGTGCCACATGCACAAACATTCCAGTTGTGGAAAAGAGCACCTCACGTGCAAAAAGTTGTGAGCTCTACTGTCATGAAATTAAATTTGTGGTAACAGTGCTAAGAAGATTTTGTATGGAGTTTGTTGGGAACCATCAACAAGAATGTTCTTCTACTAAGTGATGTAGTTGTTCCATAATGCTGGTTGTATTTGTAAATGGAAAAACCTTGATAAACAACCAGTCACTGGAACTTAGGTGAATACAATTAAGTGGCTTTTGTGTGTAGTTTAAGAAAATCAGTCAGACAAGCTGTCCACCAATTAAGCATATGTGAATCACCAATGCACAAAATTATGCAATCTTGTTTGCAAATTAAAAGTTGTAAATACCAACTGTTTCGACATGTCACAGCCCAAGGTGAAGATGTTCACTGTAAATTTTGCTGTGACCTATAATGAATCAGTTCTCTGCAATGGAAGATTATTTATGTGAAAGTAAAAGCATTGCCAGTGTTAGGAAGACCAAATCTAAATAAGAGAACTGAGGATTGCATATTGGTGAAGATTTCAGCTGTAGTCTTCTGAAGTGGTTACCAGCATTTTGGTGAAACTCACTGCCTGCAATGTGTAGCAAAGAAATGAAGTTGGAGGCAGCATGCATCTCCATCTGTTGGTAACCACCTACCAGACAGAGCATCATCACCCATAAGATGAATATCAAAGTGCAACTAATCACAATGCTATGTTAAAAGCCAATGGCACACCGAACAAAAGCAGAAAGCCTTATTAAAAAATTTCTACATCAAGAAAATGAACAAAAAAAATACTTCAAATTAAACTAATCTAGAACAACATGCAGTGTAATTGGTGAATATCATTATGCAGCACCACACCAATTTAAAGTTTCTCTGTAGAGGTAAAAAATTTAAGCAACAATCTGCAAAGTCATGAATGGAATAAACGTAAAACTGACTTACTTATCAGGAGTATAAAAACTGTACACTCAATGAAGACAAAACCTTAAATCAGGAATATATGTTACCAGAAGTCAGGTTATGGCTTAGTCATCATACAGTATATTAAAAAAAACACTGGGGTTATTGCATAACATTAACAGAAACGTGATCACAACAGCAAACTTTCAAACTCAAATCTAGTTAAAATGCAAGTGAAAAATGATTATCTCCAAGAACCATGTCACAGAATGCTAAAACAGTTTTACCTTGAAAACTTTGCAACATATTTTCAAATAAATACAACTACATTTGCTCAAATACTGGACATTCTTCTTCTAGAAAATCCAAAATGTCACAAGCAATACATAATTATGTTTAAAATTGTTCCAAAATTTAGTGACAATGGTTTTTATGATGATGATGATGCTGAAGAAGAAGAAGAAGACGAAGACAACGATGATGAAGAAGCTAATCTAAAAGGGCAAAAATATATGACACAAGAAACTACTGCCCAAAACATCAAGAATCAACATCAGACCAGCATTGAAAACAAGACAGAAGAACTCGAGAGGAAACCAATGCATGGACAATTCTACTAGGACCTTTAAATATCATCAGTAGATGAACAAAAATCCCTAGTGTGGTTATTTAGCTCAGGCCTAAAGGAAGAAACAAAGTTTACTAATAGCAGCCCAAGATCAAGCATTCAATATGCATCATCATCATCATCACAGGAAGAACAAAGCAACCAACTGATAGTAAATGCAGGATGTGCCACAAGGCAGAACACAAATAATGTATTGTTGCAGTACACATAACATTTGTGCTATCTGAATACACTAACAGAAACAATAAGGTAGCTGGTTATAACCACTGGACAATATGTCAACATGTGGGGTTACAGGTTACTGTGGAGTACCTGAAAGGGTCATAACTGTCAATGGTAATACTATTATGTGGGATGTGCTGGTTATCACGGATGGAACAATACTAGCATTCCGACCTGATATAGTACAGCACAATAAAAGCAAGAAGACTTGCCTACTGATCGATACAGCCATACCAGATGATTCAAACGTTCAAACATAAGAAACTGAAAAACTAAGCAAGTACAAAGACCTGGAGATCAAGGTGAGCAGGTCGCAGAAAGTTAGGGCCAAAACTTTGCCAGTTATAATTGCAGCATTAGCAACAATTAAGGAGGGATTAGATCAGAACCTTTAGTTGCTCCAAGGTAACCCGTTGGCCATAGAGCTACAGAAGAATAATCTAATGAGCACTGCACACATCATTTGTGAAATGCTGAGGTAATTCGATTTGATCTCTTGTTAAGATTTGGACTTAGCAGAAGACAGCCACCTAATAAATAATAGGTGACATAAAATGTACAATAATAATAATAATAATAATAAAGTTACGCTAATTGGACTGAGTCACTGTTGATTACAATGTATTTACAGAACACTACATTTTGGAGAATGCCTCTCTGTCTTCAGATACAAAAGGGGGTAAAATCAACTCTGTCAGGCCCATTAGACAAAACCAGTTTTCATCAGCAGGTATAGTAGCAGTTCACATGGATAAAGAAACATATGAAATGCTAATAGTACTTGACCTAGAGTTAAATATTCATTCTTCCACAATATTCAGTAACAAATTCTGTTGTATTCCATTTGACCTGGCACAACACTCTCACAGAATGCTTGAATACCTCCCACCAGTACTAGTGACAGTACTTACATATTTTCATCCCTGTCAATTGCTTTTGTGCCTAATAATGCTTAGCTTTCGCTAATGAACCCAACAGTACATGCATCTCCCACAGTTTTTACCTGACAATGGAAATGCAGTATCTCTCTGTAACATACTGCTTTTGTATGTTGTATTTGAATCAAACAATTCAAAAGTCCAATGGAAGTGACACCGTAATAGTAAAATACATATACAGGGTTATTCATAAGTCCCTCCGAGATTTCCGAACTCGACTGCGCAACAACCAAGACAGACACGGCAGAAAGGAGCATATCAAGAGAGAGAGAGACACTCCAAGTTTCTGTCCTACCTTACAGGTACTCAATATGTGCACCCTTGGTGACATGGCAGATGTCAATCCTGTAATCAAGTTCCTGCGACACGCATTGCAACATTTGGCGGTCGATAGCAGCGACTGCCTCCACGATCCCTTGTCGCAGCTGTGGTAAATCACGTGGCATAGGAGGCACGTACACACGATCCTTGATGTAACCCCATAAGAAAAAATCGCAGGGGGTTAGGTCAGGTGACCGAGAAGGCCAGGTAAGAAGAGGAGAGTCACTGTGAGAAGCGCGCCCAATCCAGCGACCAGGAAGATTAGCATTGAGGTGGGCACAGACGTCCAAATGGTAGTGTGGCGGGACTCCGTCTTGTTGAAAAATGAAGTCCACAATATCTTCCTGTAATTGTGGCATTAGCCACAGCTGCAGCATGTCCAGGTAGTTAATACTGGTAACAGTTGGCTCCGCAAAACAAAAATGGTCCGTAGACTTTGCAAGAGGAAACGGCACAAAACACTTTAGGCGAATCGCGGACGTATTCAATCGTTGCATGAGGATTTTCTGTGCCCCAAATGCATACGTTGTGACGATTTACCTTATTACACACATGACACGTTGCCTCATCACTGAAAACCAGCTTCTCAGCAAACCCGTCTTCCTGTAGCCGCTGTTGGAAATCCAAGCAGAAGTGTAAACGAAGACTGTAATCCTGGGGATTCAGTGCCTGCAAAAGCTGCACCCGATATCCTTTTACGCGAAGACGTTTGCGCAGAATGCGCCAAACACTTGACTGAGACATCTGCAATTCCTGGCTCGCACGAGTTGTTGACTTCTGAGGGCTCCTGACAAACGTTTCTCGCACACGCTCGACAGTCTCAGCCGATGGACCTGGACGGCCTGTTCGTTTCGCAGTGCACAGGCAGCCACTCTGCTGGAATTTCATGTACCATTCACGAATGTTTTGTCTGTAGGTGGTTCTGTGTGGTACATGATCCGAAACCTCTGTTGCACCGTCACAACTGACTCAGTTTTGGCAAATTCCAAGACACAGAACGCTTTCTTATTTACTATGAACGCCATTTTTCGTCATGATTACCCCCTAGTGGTGGAACCTGCAAGTACGCCAAGGCCCCTAGTACAAAAAAAACTTGGAGAGATTCTCTACCTATTGATATGCTCCTTTCTGCCATGTCTGTCTTGGTTGTTGCGCAGTCGAGTTCAGAAATCCCGGAGGGACTTATGAATAACCCTGTATTTAGTTACAAATATTGTGAACTATGCAGCACCAAAACCCATCACCCTATAAAACAAGAACATATTAACATACTCAGTGCTAAGTATTTAAGTTCCACAGTTCAAGAGACTAACAAAACACCTCCTGAATAAAAAACTTCTGTAACCACAGAATATTAAAAAAAAAAAAATCTTACCTTCTGCTTCTCATTACTCAGCCTATAGTCTAATAGTCTACATGCATCCTGTGACAATCTGATTTCACATGATGGAGAAAACATGAAATATTGGTATGATTAATTTTGACACCACAAATTGTCACTGGCGGTTGAAGCATCAAATACAGATCTCAATGGAATAGGTATTTGAGCAAATACGGAACTCACCATGTAACACTTGACTCATTTGTATAGGTGCACAGAATCATTCTCAACACATAATGGCATTGAGATATAAATTCTTTTGAGATAGGACACATCACTGGATAGTTCATTTGTCTTCGACATTTTGAGCCTTGAAAGTGCGACTATTACACTGTCTCAAAATGTCAGCAACCAATTATCCTGTGACATGACACTACATTCCAGAGGAACACAATGCGAAAACCTACAAACTCACACATCAGACTGTAATCAGGAACTATTACAATTAACATGTACAGTATATATTAAGGACTTTGTGTAAGTCTGAATTTTACCAGGCTAGATTTGCGTTTGAAAGGTGATCATACAATTAAAGTGGTGTACAAATAAAAATTCAGAAAATGGTTAATTCTTGTTTTTGTGAATAAATAATATTGAAATGCTCACATACCATTACTGTCTGGGATAACATTTAACTTCTCCAAATGAACAACAGGTGTTTTCTTCTTGCTGTAGCGATATGTTGTAGTACTGCTTCGCCCAATGCCAACTGTTCCAGGTGTTGCACCTGCAGCTGTCGGAGTCATCACATCTACAGAAGATCCACCATCATCCACTACATCCACATCTTCTGACATATCTAATTTTGATGCAGATGCTGACAACATAAGGTAAAATAAAAGTAAAATCAGTGTCAACTCTCTGGTAACATTACAGGCATAGCTGATCCATATGGCATGCACAGATATAGTAAGTAACACCCATTTTTTTTAAAGTGTGTTGTTTAACACCATCCATTGCTACGATTATATAGAATCAGTGATAGATTAATTAACGAGTATGGAACACTGGTGAAATGATCTGACAGGGCAAAACCAAAGAACACTAAGAAACACCTGTCCCAGTGCCAACAGCCACTTTGTTCACCACAAATCCTACATGAATCGCTCTGGGAATGAGCCTAGGCATCGACGGTCAATGGGTGACAACTAACTGCCTAAGCATATCAATTCACACTCTATTCCAAAACTTCAAATTAAAAATGCAGCCTACATGCAGGCCAGATTGCTGTCAACCATCGAAATAACGAACAAAATACACAACTAATCTGGCCACTTGATTTTGCTATGGTCATAAACAAACCTCAAAAAACTGAGATTCAGAATATGACTACAAACTCTGAGGTATTAAATATCTGTTCTTGCAGAATTCTACAAAGAACAGAACAGAACAAGATACAGCACTCATGAAACGACATTTTGTCATAACCCACACAGGTCAAACTGAGACTCCCGGGGTTACTAGAGAATTAGGTTATCAACAAACCTATCAAAATGCTGCATCCACAAAAATATTACTTGTCCTTATATTTTCAAAAAAAACATAACAAGTTTATGTGTTGATCTACCGAAGATCGGTCAAGCTTTTACTGTCTCCCATAAGACTGAGGATCGGTGGATTACAAAATACTGATGTTTATTGAGCGATATAATTAGTTTAAAGGGCTTCTTTTTTTAAATTCATGCCTCCTCATATGTTTCATGGTCTTTCTTTTTCTTTACTATAAGAGCTTTCCAAAAGCTTAACATTTATTGTGGTGGTACTGGTGGTGGTAATAATAATAATAATAATAATAATAATAATAATGCAGTTAGAAGCAGCCCACGCAGTAGAAATTACAAAATTGGTGGAATATGTAGATAGGAAGGAAGACCCACTAATACAGGTTGTCAGAACACACCAACACAACACCGACTCAGTAGTGTTA
>Ga0131853_10010811_pt1 | contig 16685 bp, 8 predicted proteins | sample TergutLab28metaG_FD_92764 | JGI IMG/M metagenome (GOLD analysis project Ga0131853, IMG submission 92764) | Labiotermes labralis P1 segment gut microbial communities from Petit-Saut dam, French Guiana - Lab288 P1 (version 2) (version 2) | ecosystem: Host-associated > Arthropoda: Insects >...
CGCGGCGCGGGGGGGGGGGGGGGGGGGGAGACGGCCAGGCCTAAAGAAACCTGATCTTAAATCTACAGTAGCCCCTAAACGGGCTTCTTGGAAGAATGCAGCCGCGCGTGTGAAAACCGCGGCCGCCACACCCACAACCAGCCTGGTGGTCCCCACCCAAAGTCCCACTTTCCCACTCGAGGATATCTCATATCTCCTCGATAACCTAACCCTCTATGTATATGTGGAGCTGACTTGTCGGATCCTCACGTCCATCTCTTCCCCCCCCCCCATGGGGGCAGCTTGCCCTCGCGCACTCCTGAAGACCGTCATTCTTTTTGTAGCCGAATATGGCAACACGCCCTAGAAGGCACAGGGCGATGTAAAACCCTGTGCCTCGCCTGCTGGAATGCGGACGGAGTGCGCAGCGAGAAGCTTGAATTTGAGCATATTCTCAGCCAGCACTGTGTCGATATTTGTCTCTGAATTGAGACCAACTTGAGGGGGGACTGCCATTCAAGTCACATTGGCCGGCAAACCAGTTTTAATCCTTGCGGCTTACCTTTCGCCTTCATGTCCACTGATCGGAGCGGACCTTACCGCCTGTTTCGGCGGGGGATTGCCGGTATTGATGGCTGGAGACCTCAACGCCAAACACGTGAATTGGAACTCGCGGCTGAACACGAGACGGGGAAAACTCGTACGTGATTTTTCCGACGAGATCTCCTGTCTGATCTTTGGACCGGACTCCCCAACTACCAACCCATACAACCTCTGGGTTACTCCCGATGTCCTGGACATCGTGACAACCAAGAACCTCTCATTCCCGGTGCATCTGACTTCGTGCTCCGCACTAAACTCGGACCACCTCCCGGTTCTCGTTGACACTTCGTGTCGCTCATCTTCACCACCCACCGGATCGCCCTGACTTCAGGCGCACTGACAGAGTCAACTTCGAAACTCACATGGAAGAACTAACTCCGTTCGATCCGGAATTGGACAACGAGATGGCAATCGACACATGCGTTGAGAACATTGTCGGCGCCATTCTGAAGACTCTGGCAGCGTCAACTTCCAAGTGTCGCCCGCGTGACGACCCAAGGCCTCCGATACCGACCGCCATTCAGGGTGAGATACGCCTGCGGAGGCAGTGGCAGGTCACCAGGGACCCCGCTCTGAAAGCCAAAGTCAACCGCCTGCAAAGGTCGGTGACCCGCCGGCTCAACGAGTGGAGCGCAACACTCGAATCCCGCGATCCTGAAGACCAGTCGTTGTGGAGGATGACTAAGCTGGTGATAAGAGTTCATACTCCATTTCCCCCCTGTCTAACCCAGGGTGAATCGCTCCCTCAGACTCTGAGAAAGCAGAAGGCCTTGCAGAAAATATGGAGGATCTGTTGCAGCCGGTGACTGATCCTTCGGTCCCGGCATTTATTGATACGGTTGACGTGGAGCTGAGGTCTTACTTCTGAAGCCCGGCCAGCGAACCCCAGTTAACCACCCCTGACGAGGTTCACGAAGACATCAGGGTCTCAAGGTCAGCAAGGCTCCGGGCCCGAACGATATACCGAACGGGGCATTGAAGCACCTTCCCAAGCCAGCGGTTTCCCTAGCCCGTATCTTCAACGCCGTTCTCCGCACCAATCACTTTCCCCAAACGTGGAAGCACGCTCAAGTGATCTCTATCCTTAAACCGGGGAAGGATCCTTCGCTGTCCTCTTCCTATCGGCCCATTAGTTTCTTGGACACGAGCGGTAAATTATTTGAAAAGGTCCTACTGGCTAGGATCTTACATATAGTAAACGAACGCGGATTGCTGCGAAACGAGCAATTTGGGTTCAGACGCAGACATAGCACGTCCTTGCAACTGGCCCGCCTTGTTGAAAAAATAACCAGGAATTTCGGCGAAATTAGGCTCACCGGCGCAGTTTTCCTTGACGTGGCGAAAGCCTTCGATACCGTCTGGATACATGGCGTCCTCTACAAGCTAACGCTCCTCAACTTCCCATCTTATATAATCCATAAATCTCATTCTACTTCAGGGATCGGACATTCGAAGCGTCCTTCCAGATGGCCATGTCATCTCGTTGAGGCATGCGGACTCGGGTAGCTCAGGGTGGATAGATCTCCCCTGTTCTCTTCAGTCTGTGTGTCAACGACATGCCCGCACCCTCGCACCACGTCGAGTTGGCCCACTACGTGGACGACAAGGCCATCATAGCCACGTCCCGCAAGCTGACGCTGATTCTCAGCTACCTGTAGTCATACCTCAACGGCCTTTAACGGTGGTTGAGTGAATGGAGAATCGGCATTAATGTGTCTAAGAGCACCGCGATAATCTCCGCGCGTGTCGTACACTCTTCGGGGAACCAATCGAATTGGTCGACACCACTCGTTATCTGGGAGTGACCCTAGATACACGAATCAACTGGTCGCCTCACATTGACCAGGTCAGGATGATTACTGCTCAAAGGATGGGTATGCTGGGCCCTCTCCTGAAAAGGAAGAGTGATCTATCGGCCAGGAACGGAGTTCTACTATATAAGCAGCTCATCCGGCCTCTGATGGACTATGCGTGCCCCACGTGGTGGTCCGCTGCCCGCACCCTTGTCCGAATGTTACGGGTGTTACAATCCAAGTGTCTTCGCCTCGCTCCTAGTACCCCTTGGTACGTAAGTAACAGGCAGCTGCACGTGAATCTCGGCGTTCCGCTGTTTACCGAACACATCTGAGCGCTGACCAAGAGCTTTGACTCAAAGTTAGCTGATGTGGGGAACCTCCTAGTACAGCAACTCGGCAGATACATAAGCTGACCTAGGGTTGACCCCGTCGCCTGACGCGAAAGCCAAGGGCGGTAGTGGACAGCAGGCCAATCGAGGCCATCGCCCGCGATGGGTAAGTCGACAAAACGAATCGCGTTCGGCGCTGAACAGCCGAGCGCCATTCGGTTACCCTGACCGAGGTTTTCCGTGATTTTCCTCAGTTATAAGGCAAATGCCAGGGTATTCAGTGCAAAGTCGGGGCACGGCCCGCACTCCCCTCCCCCAGGCCCGGCGGCTTCACCTGAGCGCCTGACAACTTCCCATAACTCCATTATGTGACAGCCAGTCTGGGCTCGGAAACCAGACAGCGAACCAACCAAATCTTATTCCTCCCATTCTTAGTCCAGGGCAACTTAGGCCCTAGTCTTTGGCACAACCAGTCAATCCTCAACTTGACTTCAAATCGTTGGTGCTTACATATTCCCCTTTTAGAGTTTAGGTGTCTTACTGAGCCCAGCAATGCGGTCACACGCAGGAATGGCTAACAGAGAGGGGGACGTCGACTCGCGCTTCGCGCAATTCTCCGCCCCCAGTTAACACTTGGGCTTGTCCTGGATTCATTGGCCTGTAAGTACGGACCGACTGGTAGTGGCAACAGGTGATGCACAGTGCTTGGGTTTCACTACTTGTGAAGTGCATGATGAATCGCACCCGTTGCGTTCGTTGTACGCTTACACACGACGCATAGGATACTGAGTGTTTGGCCTATGAATTGAGAAGTCTGGTAACGTTTTGTGTTCTTCAGCCGTTTGCTTTTAGGGGCATTAGCCTTTTTCGAATGATGCTAACTTAGAGGCGTTAGCCATGTATGAAAGATGGTATCTTTAGGGGCATTAGTCATGTTCGATTGGTGGTATCTCTTCCCAGTCAGGAACCTCGTGAAACATTTTTCGCAAGCACCGCATGTTACATGTGCTTTGATGATGTGCCGTTTGTATTAAGATAAATGCAGTCCCAGTCAAGAACGTTGCCTATGGACTTCCTTTTTTGGAAGCCGTAAGACATGCCTTGTTGATCCGCTTGCCAAAGGGCGTGTCTGTGAATTGGTTGTCTCTGTTCCCAGTTTCCGTATTCAGCAAGTCCATTGGAACTTGCTGACTGCTAATCGTGTTCCCCGAAATCTTGTGACTTCGCAGGATATGCGTCGGGATGTTTTACCCGTGTTGTGCCACTGAACACGGCCGTTCGGGTGCATAGACGGGCTGCCTTTACCATGACGTCCCTTGACTGCTACAATTAGCACGTGCACGGTGAAATTGATGGCTGTTTGATGGAACCGCACAGCGCCCTGGGAGCAAGCCGGCGGCGGTTCGTAGTGTTCGGGCCAGTAAGGCCGTTAATATAGTCACGGCTGAGAATGATTTGTCATCTGGGTGGCAGGTGACGTGGGGAACAGGATGTGTCAAGAGTTCCGTGAGGTAATTAGAATTGACTTCGAGCGTTAAATATATCGACAGTGGAACGCGAGTGCTGCTGTAGGAACACGTTAACCTACTGCTAATGTGTACTAACGTCATAACTTGTACGAGATCTCAGCGTTACGCCGTGATGTAGTTCAGGCTTTCGTCCTGCTGGGATGTGCGGCGTAGGTTATTATTTCTGGTCAACTGCCAGTCATCGCAGCAGAACATTCGAGAAGAGCGAGTGCCTGAAACAGTAAGCCGTTCACAGAATTAGTTAAAATAGAACGACAGTAATGTAGGCTATCAGTAGATGTGTAAGATTAGAGAGCGGTGCAGTATGGAAGTACTGTAGTCTCGGTATTCGGGATTTCAGCCTTACGTCGCATCACATTTTAATACCATTGTTCTCGACCGTTCGTGATCGGCTTCGACGAATCGATGTGAGACCACGTGGCTGGACTGTCCGCGTCCCTTGCACACGTTCTGTTGCGCAGATCACTCTCAGCAGCTCGGTCATATTCTGTCATACATGAGGAAAGCTTGTATGCTGTCGTGCTGTTACATACAATCATTACTGCGCCTGCGCCAGTCTGCGCACATCCATCTACATATGCGATCGTCCAGGCGACATCCTAAGTTTGAGTACCGTATTTATAGTTTGACATTACTGTAAGAAATCCCAGGTGCTCATTGAAAGTATTAATGGAGTTTATTATTTATATTTCAGATTTTGATACCTAAAAAACAGAACACTTCTAAAGTAATATTAAAATCCAGGAATCTTGAGCTGTAAGAATCTTCACGTTTAACATTGTGTGTGTACATGTTAATAATAATCAGTAGTTTATACTGCACTTAGTTTTGTTTTGTCTTTCAGTTTGTAATTTCCACAAATATTGCGCTAGAAGCAGATAACCTCAACACGAAAGACCGCCTCACAACTTTAGTGTAAAACCTTGTTACGTGGAATATACACAGCTTGCGGGCAAGAGTACCACCAGGTGCAGTTTCCTGACATGATGTATTGTATACTGTAATGAAAGATGAATACGTTAGAAGACAAGTGACGTCAGAAAATGTTCGTGTTTCGTAAAATCTTGTTTACTCCACTGTAAAGAATGGGATCTCATTCTACTGTCAACAGTGATATCGCACTCCTCGTTGCTGGATATGTTTTATAACTGTATTGCCCGGTGATGGTGATGTAGGCTGGAACATGTTGCATAATTGTTGAACAACCGAAATACTGAGTTGTGATTTCAATATATGGACGTCTCAGCGGACAGTTTATGGAGTGGGACTGCCTTCAAGCTTTCGTTGTATCTTATGCTTTGTAAGAGTGTTGTTATGTGATTAGAAATGAACTGTTGTGCTAAAAATGCCTTTTAAGGTTACTCATGTTATTTCTTGGCTTTGACACGTTCTTGGAAACGATTAGGCCTTTGACCTTGACGACGGATTCCGTCGCCTCCGTTGTCCTGGACGGTTTTGTCACAAACAGCATATAGGCCCCGTCTGTTAGGACCTGCTAGCACTGGATGTCTATTGACCTAAACTGGCTGGACATTGGCGTTTCCAACTGCACGACGTCGTCATCAGCGTCTCTATGTTCATACTAGGTTCATGTCCAGAGGCCTTCCAGAATGCATTTGTTCGCCACGTATATTAAAATACTACTAAATATTATTAACTAAATTATTTGAACCGAATCGCCTATCCGGATATCCATTGTAATTAATTATGATTGCAAATACGGGAGTTTTACTGGATGACATTGTGCAAGCGCTGAAGTATGCCACGACGGCTGGCTGGTTTTACAAGCGTGTTGGCAGTATTGCAACATGAAGACCCTGTATAGCCAATGTTTAATGCAGCGAATTTCTTCAAATGGTCCTGCTGGTGCATGTCGCAGATGTCTTCAGTTGCCGCTGTCTGTCCATGTTGCCATTCCCTTCGTCATGTCGTGAATTGGATGCAGCGGCGCGTTTCGACGTGTGTTCGTTGGCTTCGCCTGGTTGCTATGCCGTAACAATGTTGTGTATGTCGTGCTGTGCCACACGTTAACAATTCGCCGTTGCAGTACCCGTCCTGCGATTTTTTGCAGCTCTCTATGTTGTGCCGTCGTTGTGCGCTGAATTGTGCGTTTGTACACCGTTTAACTGTTAGGTGCATCACCACGGCTGTAACACGTGTCCCCCGGCAGTATAGGATACATTTTTACATATATAAAGAGAATCTCTTCAAACGATCTTTTGTTGCATTCTTGTTTTTTGCCTATTAATCTCTTCCTCTTTTGCCTTCCGCAGTTAAACGGATTTCAAAGCGTTTAAAAATAGAGTCGCTGAACTGTTTGTATCTACCGTGTGATGATCTGCCGGTGGCGGAATTCTGTTAGAGCAGCTCTTTGAGAACCTTTTTTGTTTAAAGGTTTTTAAAATAACTTGAGCGCAGAAATGAAGCATAATCGTGGTTATGCAGTTCACGTCACGTGAATGGGTGCTTGTCATTCATGTGAAGTGAGATGCGTGCGCTGCCAGACGGGGCTCATATAGGCCGGCATACATTGTACTGTAGGGTTGTCGTATTTGACGATTTTCATTTGTCTGTACCGTTAACAGAATTTGTAGGACATGAATTTTGTGTGCTGTGCCAATTGCATGCTGACATTTATAATTTTTACTTCTCACCGGATATTGGGGCGATCAAACCAAGGAGGATGAGCTGAATTCATCTGGCTGCGAATGGGGACCAGCGGTGGAGTTTTGTGACCACGGCAATGAACGTGTTTGCGGCTGCTGTATATTGCAGGGAAATGTCTGATTAGCTGAGGGCTGTTAGGGTTTCAAGAGGGACGTGAAACTGGTTTACTACTTGCATTTTGTGCCGTGCCACGCGCAGGCTAGCCGGGACAGTCGTCGGTTGCACAGTGGCTGTGAAATTAGAGATAAAATGCACCCTAAAACAGGCCATGAAGACCCAGAGCGGGATTTGAGGTACACCTCGAGAGGTGGGTGGTCAACCCCACACCCCAGCCGCTTTACCACGGGAAAGAGACGCGGCACCCATTGTACAGGAGGCTGGGCGGCCCCCAGGGGCGGTCTGGACAGGCGCGGAAAATCTCGACACCATCGGCATTCGATCCACGGACCGTCCAACCTGTAGCCAGTCACTGTACCAACTGCGCTATCCCAGGCAACTCAGAGTGACACTGGGACAAGTTTTTCTCGGAGATTTGAGTTTTCTCTGTCAGTATCGCTACACCAGTGCTCCATGCTCATCGATCTATTACCGATGCCGTATGATCACAGCAGTTGACAGCGTCATTGACCAACGCACTTGCTTAACCAAATGAAGTTCAAGGGCAGGCTGTGAGGCCTGCGGGCCGATAATGTCTCCTGTCAAGCACGAAGCGAAAGAACTGCGTGCATAAGACAGAAGTGGTCATGTAATTGTGTGCTGCTATATACTCACGTAATGTCGGGAAAGAGAGTGTTTGTTTGCAGCATTCGAAGCGCAGCATTGTTCCCCGTTGCGCGATGCTGGTGTTGCGTCACCCACCTGGTGCTGAGGAAAGTTCGTAAGGCAGGTTTTTAGAACGTTATCATATCCCGTACGCTTGCTTGCACGCGTGTAAATGAATGGGAAGACGTGAGAGGGGGCCTTGAACTCTGACGAGAGGTTGCTTGCGTTCATACGGACACTACGGTACACTACACTTGTGTGCCCACGTGGGGGACAATGGAGTGATAATGTGAGTAACTCTTTAAAGACGAAAACAGTGAAAGTACTTTTCTGTCCAGTGTTCCTTGATTTTCGAAAGGGCATTGCTTTTTGGGAGGTTCTCAGGCTTCACCTATTTGCCTTTCTGGTATGAGCAACACGTAGGTGAAGTATGGAGCATTGGTGGAAAGACGAAAATTAAACTGAATTATTTGTAAGGATTCTGTCCGTACCGCTCAGTAAACAAGTCTTTTTCCGTTATAAAAACCAGTCGCTTAATGCTGTATAGGGAAATAATTGCTGTTTGTTCTGAGAGCCCCCCCCCCGAAAAAAAAACATAGACTGTGTGGGCGAGTTATTGGCTTTTTGAATGCTAACCCTTTAAAACAGTGGTAGCTGTGTGTACCGTTTGCTTTACATTGGAACGCTGCAGTTCGACCACAGATTGTTTCTGAAGCTAGTATGATTTCGAAAATCGGTAGTGTTTATGTAAGCAGCATTAAACACTTGCTCCTGCAACGGAGGCGACACATGTTCTCTGCCGATGTGAGGGCGCCGGCTGGGATGGCTCGGTCGGTATAGTAACTGGGCGACGGATCGAACGTCCGAAAAATTGTTTCATTCCCGGCAGGGGCAGGAGGCTTCTTCCCCCCCCCCCCAAAGAAATTGCATACCGGCCCCAGGGGCAACTTAGCCTTCTGTTGAGGTGCTCTGAGGCTTTCGTCGGGGTAAAGGCGGTCGGTGTGTGAGACCGACCACTCCATCTAGTGCTGAGGTTAAGAATGAATGGCGCTATACTGCAGCTCGCTCTGTGTGCCAAATGACACTGCAGCGCACAGAAACGCGTGTATCTGTTCAAACTGCTTACTAAATCGAAATGCGCAGTATGCTCTTGGTTTTTACGTGTGTAATATGCCCATTCATTGTTTACACGTGCAGTATTCCCAGCTGATGTTCACACGTGTAATATGCCCAGGAAGTGTTTACACGTGCAATATTCCCAGCTAGTGTTCACACGTGCAATTTGCCCAGGCAGCGTTTACACGTGTAATATGCCCAGGCAGTGTTGACACGTGCAGTATTCCCAGGTAATGTTCACACGTGTAATATGCCAAGGCAGTGTTTACACGTGCAGTATTCCCAGCTAGTGTTCACACATGTAATTTACCCAGGCAGCGTTTACACGTTTAATATGCCCAGGCAGTGTTGACACGTGCAATATTCCCAGTTAGTGTTCACACGTGTAATACGCCCAGGCAGTGTTTACACGTGCAGTATTCGAAACCAGTGTTCACACGTGTAATTTCCCCAGGCAGCATTTACACATTTAATATGCCCAGACAGTGTTGACACGTGCAATATTCCCAGCTAGTGTTCACATGTGTAATATGCCCAGTTAGTGTTTACACTTGCATTTGAAATGTGCACTGTGCCCAGTTGTTGTTGGCACGTGCAGTGTGCCCAGTTAGTGTTGTCATGTGCAGTGTCGCTAGGTGTTGTTGACGTGCAGTGTACCCAGTTAGTGTTGTCATGTTCATTTGCCCAGGTAGTGTTGACATGTGTAGTGTGCCTGCCCAGCGAGTGACAGCTGGTAGCTCCAATTGTTCCTTTCGATTTTCTCTGTTCGTTGCTCGCAGTGTTGCCATACCGCCATTTCCATTTCAATTTTGTAATGGCATGCATAATCTGAATGTTTTAATTATCGCTGTAAGGGGCATATAAAAAACTATAAATTATTGTAATACAGCACCCTTATTTAAGTGGGATGGGGTAATGTGGCTGCATGTTTCGGCTTAATTGGAAGGGATCACTGTGCCAACTGGCAAGGAATCGGCCATGTCCCGGAGGCAGAACTGGCACTTCCGGTGTTTTATATGTAAAGAAATGAAGGTGGGCGAACAGAGTGCGTCTTGTAACGTAATGCGTTTGTACTGCATGTTTTTGCTAACAGTCATGTCACTGGTTTATGGACGGGGAAGGAAGGCTTTGTTTTAGAACTTTAATGATGGCCTGCCCTGTGGGCTAATACCTTACTGTGAGTGGTGCAGGTCGTAAGGCTTAATGTAAGGCACGCGCCGTAGAAAACCTTGTGCTAGAAGTGGCAGCTTTTGGTATTGCGTACGGGAGACTCAACATATTATTATTATTATTATTATTATTATTATTATTAGCTCGCAGCAATAGAGCCCAGCGGTGGGTTCATTACGCGGAACAAACCGTTAGCATGTTCTTTGATCATTTCCTATGCTGTTGCTGATACACACACACACACACACACGTATGTAACTAATTTGCTTACGAATTGCCATCACTTTTATTGATGGCTTGTCATAGAGCTGAGCTGCAGCTCATCGATCCGTGCTTACTGTTTTGCTCTCTTCCTGCATAAGCGTCACACGTGCCTGTTGGTAGTACTGTAGGGTACACGGTGGAAGCTGCCGATTGCGGTCGTGTGGGATTGGGCGCCGTTTAATTTCGAAGGACTCTTTTGCCTCTATCGGCAGGGTGGAATATGTAGACAGCAGATTTTCAAAACCGTTAGCACCTGTGTTTGGCCCAGGTGTTTCTCTGAGTACTTCGGTATTCCTCTGTCATTATCATTCTGCCACTGCTGCGTATTCATTCTTCTGTCACCGACGCTGTATAATGTTAGCAGGAGGACAGCATCCAAGACCCATGGCGTCACATTGCATAAGGCCGTAACTTTCGTGCGCCCCACCGTGAGAACCTCAGATATGATGTAGACACTGTCCCTTGCGTCACTTTATGTAGTGTCAGTGTGGCAGGCTGATTGGTAATGGGAGCAGTTGTGTCTGCTCTGAAGGATGCATAATACCAGCTGTATTTGTGGCCTGCCTACAGCACGTGGTTGCAATCTCTTGCTTGTTGTTTGGTTGGTTCTTTGGAGGGGGGGGGGGATCCAGTCAGTGAGATAACTTTCGGGATTGTCTTTTGACAGTTGCTATTAAGACGACAGCAGAGAACTTCCTCTAAGAGACGGAACGGCGCAATGTAATGGTGTGGGTGTCACAGGAAATCATGAAGCGTCTAAAACCCAGTGGCAATGATATGTACCAGATACTATGACACTACATTTTTCCCCACACTGTATTTATTCCGATGGGCCGGGATAGCTACTGGCTGGATGGTCCGTGGATCGAATCCCGGTGGGTAGGTACCGGGTCATTTCGGGGGTAAACGGCTGGGGCGTGGCGTTAACCGCCCATCCCCATCTAGCGCCGAGGTTAAAGAAAGAGGAGGTCTGTACCTCTACTCCCTCTCTGGGCCGTCATGAGTGTTTGTACCGTGCACTGTAGGCCTACGTTTGTAATGTATGTGTAGCGATTGCTCCTATCATGCGAGGGCCGCTTAGTACGTCACTGGTAAGCAGTGTTGCCTAGGCAGCCAGGATAGTACAGTATTTAGTTGTCACGACCGTTTCCTTCCACATCCCTCCAGATTCAGTATTCATTGTCATGCTGCTGCGATTGGATCGTGCGTTTTGTGTTATTGGTGCGGTCGGTAGATGAACCCTGGATAGTCTAAGGAAAATTAAATTGACTTCAGTTGCTTGGCTGGGTGACTTTTAATTCCAGGAAACTTACCTTTTTAGTAATTTAGCAGTTGAAACATCTTCATTCCTATGTAGATCTGTGGTTATTTAACGATGTTTCACATATATAGTTTGGACGGATTTGCGTGTACGAAAGACAGCGCCTGTCCGAGCACCAACCGGCGGAAGAAATGTAGGTCGGCCACGGAAAAGATGGGACAAGCTTGGATGGCGTATATCCTGCAGCAGATGACCAGGAAAAAGTTATTCCGTTTTTGACATGTACTTTATGCACTGAATTGTGTGAAACTGGATGCAAAATAGATGGAGTGTGCACTTACAGAATTGTTGTAGCACTTTAGGAAATGCAGTTATGTTTGTGATGGAGAAGGACGACAGTCAGACCTGCCACGTACCTCGTCCTGCCAGACGCCAGTAAGGCAATATTGAGTGGTAAGAGTGAGAGGTGCAGCATGTCGCTTGGTTACAAGCGTTACAGCCCACACGATCACCGGACTTTTGGAAGTGGACAGACAACGGTACTGTGGACAGGGTGGACAACATTCGCTTCGCAGTCTGTCTGTTGGTGTCTGCACGTTGGGTTAGGAAGTCTGTGAAGACGCTGAACGACACGGCGTCGCAGCAGCGCGGCGCATAGAAACAGTTGTAGGAAGTGTCTTCATTCGATATTCTCAGGCATCGTGTGCTTGTTTTTGGTCATTTCCTTCGAAACCCAGTTTGGTTTCAGCCCATTATTATAAACATGTTTACAGTGACGACAGAGCTGGGCAGTTTGTGCTGACGTTTGTGGGAACGTGTTTCCACGTAGCGGTAGGAATGTATGCATGGCTGGTGTTGTGTTCGTAGGTTCCAAAGGATATTGATGTTGGCCTTGAGATCAGAGGTGTTCAACAGTGACGTAAATGCGTCGATAGATGAACGCTTTTTACGTGTTTAACTTGTGCGATGAAACGTCCAAGAGCTAGGTGAGTCGACGTAGTTCTGAACACACGGATTGTTTCCGACAAAATTTGAAGACAGTAGAAATTCCTCGGATTTTAGTTTGGGCCTAGAGTGACACTTTAGATACTGGCATCTGGCAGTGGGGTTTGTTTTGACGACACTTTATTATTAGTACGGTGCCATGTTTCGACCTTTCTGTCAGATCATAGTTCATGGAGAGAAAACGATTTGTAAGGATCGGTTGTTGTCATACTCATTTGCAAGGGGTGAGAGCTTACTGCGTTTCAATACCAGAGTCGTTTATGACCGTGTAGGGGCGTGGATAAGTAGTCTGGTGTGGAATTTTAGGTTTCCGTGTGAGTTGTGTTCTTGCAATGCGCTTACTGCACGGCACAGCTAGAATAAAATGTGTATGGAATGTCGCTGTGTAGTTTGCGTGGACGTTGCTGGTCTTTGTTGGTTGCGTGTGGGCTAGTTGGCCGACACTGGGGTTGTGGGGTCTTGTGAGCCTTGTTTGTCGATATAGTTATGTACAGTGACACTTTGTAGTAGGTAGCTGACGTACGGCAATAGCTTTTGATTTTACATATGATTATAGTTAGGCCTGGCCAAAGTATGTAGCAGGATTATAATACGGTTGCTGTCCCAAACACGTTGTATGCTGCTGTTGGTGTTTGTCGTAGAGCTGGTAACAGCATGGGCCTTTCAGCTGGTAACAGCATGGGCCTTCCCCCGAAACTAAATGAATGTTGTTATAAAAAAACTGAGTAAGTGCTTTGTCAAGCATTTCTCGCAAATATGTTCGTGAACCCAACAAACTTGAGCCGAAAGAATACACCGGTCAATAAGTAAGTCAACAAAACTTGGGTTTCCACCAGACGGCGTCGTTACATGTTTTCTATTGAGTCTCAAAGGTAATTCGAAACTGGTTCAAATCGTCCGAGAATGTCAGAGAAAGGAAACTCGCCAAAAGGGAAGCATATATGTAAAGAAACAGGGAATCAGAGGATTTGTGTGAACATGCTTAGGAAATAGTGGTGTATCAGGATGTGTAGGACGTTGCTCAAGAAACAGGACATCAATACTGGTATGAGCTTGGCGCAGCAATAGGATATCAGGATTGGTTTGAGCTTAGCGCACAATAGGATATCAGGATTGGTTTGAGCTTAGCGCACAATAGGATAACAGGATTGGTTTGAGTTGGCGCAGCAGTAGGATAACATGATTGGTTTGAGCTTGGCGCAGCAATAGGATAACATGATTGGTTTGAACTTGGCGCAGCAATAGGATAACAGGATTGGTTTGAGCTTGGCGCAGAAACAGGATAACAGGATTGGTTTGAGCTTGGCGCAGCAATAGGATATCAGGATTGGTTTGAGCTTGGCGTAGCAATAGGATATCAGGATTGGTTTGAGCTTGGCGAACAATAGGATATCGGGATTGGTTTGAGCTTGGCGCACAATAGGATATCAGGATTGGTTTGAGTTTGGCGCACCATAAGATATCAGGGTTGGTTTGAGCTTGGCGAACAATAAGACATCAGGGTTGGTTTGAGCTTGGCGCACATTAGGATAACAGGATTGGTTTGAGCTTGGCGCACAATAGGATAACAGGATTGGTTTGAGCTTGGCGCACAATAGGATGTCAGGATTGTTTTGAGCTTGGCGCAGCAATAGGATAACAGGATTGGTTTGAGCTTGGCTAACAATAGGATATCAGGATTGGTATGAGCTTGGCGCACATTAGGATAACAGGGTTGGTTTGAGCTTGGCGCACAATAGGATAACAGGATTGGTTTGAGCTTGGCACACAATAGGATAACAGGATTGGTTTGAGCTTGGCGCACAATAGGATATCAGGATTGTTTTGAGCTTGGCGCAGCAATAGGATAACAGGATTTGGTTTGAGCTTGGCATAGCAATAGGATATCAGGATTGGCTTGAGCTTGTCGCAGCGACGGGATGTCAGTATTTGTACGAGCTTGCTGAAGATTGGCCGTAAGGAGCCGATTGCTGCCTAAGTTAAGGACGTTAAGTGAGACGTGAAAGTTCCCACGGCAGTGACGATGAAAGTGACGCCGTGTTGTCTGGTATACTGTTACTATCGTGTGTGGAAAAGTCATGCCTCCAGCTTCCGAAGAACTTGCTGCGTGGAGAAGGTGAGGAAGTTGGAAGACGTAGCCGGAAGATGGGAACAAATGTGAAACTGCGCGTAGAATGGCAAGAGAAGAAGATAGAGATGGAGTAGATTGGATAAAGTAAGGCAATGTGAGATCTGAGGGCCTCACAGCTGTGCTGGTGGATATTTAAGTCTGCTGGGATGACGCCGTGGTCTGGCCTGGAAGGTGGAGGCAGTGAGCTCTGAAACGTTGGTGACATTACCAGTGACACGGCGTCATACCACAGAACACCGGCGTAAAGCAAAACAAAAAACAGCAAAGGATATGACTTCAACAGCAAAAAAAGAAAATGCATATGAATAGAAAATTGAACTTTCTTTGTTGTGTTTAATAGAGGAATATGGAAGGGATTTATGTTACCAACGGCGGAATACCTCGGTGGACAAGACCCTTTCGAACGGTGGATACTATTAAAATGGATCTTAAATTAGGGTTGGAGGGTGTGTACTGGTTTCAGTTTGCCCCATGGCGGGCTGATGTGCCTTCAGTGGTGAAGCTACGGTTTGAATGAAATGCGGTAGATGTCTTCAGTTCGGAAGACAGATTATGCTGCATGGACTTGGGTGTCTATGTTGGGTTGTGTTGTGCAGGATTTTGTTGCGTTGTTATGTTGTTGGGTTGGTTGGTTGAGTTTTGTTTCAGTGGTTAGCTGGATTTGGTTTGCTTTGGCTGGTTGTAACCACACCGTGCTGTAAAGAAATTGTAATATTCTGACTTGCGTGTTGCACTGTGACAGGTCAACTGAGTCAGTGGCAGGTGTGTGACAAGCTTGTTCGGAACTGAGGTGATCAGGTGGTTAGTTTAGATGCAGACACTTCGATTGAACATAGAAAAACAAGCGGCTTGTCCATGTTATTTGAAACTGGGTGAAGTCCGCACTATTTACTGCGGATTGGGTAGCTTTCCGTACGTTATTACCAACAGTAGCTGAAACTTTACAGAATAAATGGCACACAAATTAATCAGTTAATTTTGTCATGCTATTGTAGAAGACTATGAACGATAATTTATATCGCATTCAGAAACTACCGATATGTTTGCATTTCGACTTTGCAGTCGTACTGACTGGTAACATTCGTAAGTCTCGTAAGGGAACAGAGCAGGTTGTACTTAATGTCAAGATTTGGTATCATTTGCAGTGTGGTCAGGACAGTTTGTGTTTAACCCACTAAAGCCCTGCGGTTGCTTTATGCGCCATCGGGTTTAACATTCACAAATTTTACGTTCTGCCCACTCAGTGTATATATGTGTTTTGTGTGGATCTGAGAATAAACAGCGTATTTCCCTGTACAGTGTTAACTTACTGGTTTTTATAACCGAGACGAAGTGTGTATATTGCGCGGTACGGACTGAATATTTATGTGTTTTGTGTGGATCTGAGAACAGTTATTTGATTATTTCCCTGTACAGTATAATCTTAGCAGTTGACTAACTTAATGCACAAATTCTTGTTTTGCAATAAGTTTATTATATTCCTCTACATGTTTCGAGCACCGCTGTGCTCATCATCAGAAGAATCAAATTGTATTATATAGCACCTGGTATTGTCACACATTGTAGGTGGCCGTCCGGTGCTCAGGTCAAATTGTATTATATAGCATGTGGCATCGTCACACACTGTAGGTGGCCGTCCGGTGCGCAGGTTGAGAGAGGACTAGTCCTCTCAACCTGTGCACCGGACGGCCACCTACAGTCCTCTTTCAACCTGCGCACCGGACGGCAACCTACAGTGTGACGATATAAGATGCTGTATAATACAATTTGACCTCGTGATGATGAGCACAAGAGTGCTCGAAACATGTAGAGGAATACAATAAACTTATTGTAAAACAAGAATTTGTGCATTAAGTTGGTCAACTGCTAAGATTATACGCTGATGTACGGTCAGCAAAATATCAAAATTCCCTGTACAGTGTTAACTGACTGGTTTTTATAACGGAGAGTGTTTTTAACTCTACGCAAAATAGAAACAGCTGTTTGCATTCCCCCCCCCCCCCCCCTAGCGTAGACGTGGCGTTTTTTTTGGTTTTCTCCCCCCACCCCGTGCTGGTTGGCGCGCCATCGGCC
>Ga0131853_10010812_pt1 | contig 16685 bp, 13 predicted proteins | sample TergutLab28metaG_FD_92764 | JGI IMG/M metagenome (GOLD analysis project Ga0131853, IMG submission 92764) | Labiotermes labralis P1 segment gut microbial communities from Petit-Saut dam, French Guiana - Lab288 P1 (version 2) (version 2) | ecosystem: Host-associated > Arthropoda: Insects >...
CACACACACACACACACACACACACACACACTCACACACACACACACACACACACACACACACACTTAAAACATGTATGGTACAACAGCCCAGGCTTGGGGCTTGGCCTCCTGTTCTTCACGTTTCGAGACATGCCATATTCCAGGGTAGAGGTTGTTAGCCCCTCGCCTAACCTCCAACCTGAGGGACCAGATCTCCGCATTTAGGATATGACTCTCGGAGACAGGGTGGCCCAGATATAGCCCCAGGCACTGTGTTGTTCTGGACCTCGGGAGCGCCACTTCCTGTATTCACAATGATGTGAGCCTCAGAGCGGAAGCATTATTCTTTACTGCTGTTCCACGTAACGACGGTTAAACCAACGCGGCTCAACCTTACGTTATACGAGTACTTACATTGTCGGGTTTGTTAATTTACAGAAGATTGCTGCTGGTCTTCAGACGGCTAATTTCGTGGTTACAGGCGATGGCAAAAATATCCTTTGAAGTGTAACGTGACTTGAATAAGAAGTCTGGGAACTTTCATTCCAGGGAACATAAGTTGAGAGAATAGATTAATGTCGGGAAATTCTAGAAGTAACGACCATCATCACTGCACCGATAGTCCCGCGGTACTGGTATCATTTATTCTTCACGTGCGGGTAAATAGTTTAGAAACTGACACTGCAGACTGTTTTTTTTTTGTGAAAAATGCTGAATGGTATTGCACATGCGTGTAAAACATATTCACTACAGCTACTAATTTCCAACACATTCACAGTCGTGTGACTTCTCATTTATAACCTTACGCAAGGTATATATTGTGTCAGCACCACACAAGATTAATAAATTCTGGTAATAACCAGGCATACGATTCATAAATATCTTCACTTTTGTTTTGAAGTTTTTCACACCATAACACAGCCACGATCAAATTCAAATGTTAAGGATTTTAATGAGATGTATTTTTTTTATATCTCTAAGGTTGATAAGATTTTTTTTAGTGACAGGCCTAAATTTCCATTTCAGGGCCATGCAAAGCGTACTTCATATTGCACCGTTAGCAACAAAAATTAAACACACCACACAGTTGTTAGCATAATCCTGAATACCAAACTTAACTAAGTCGGAAGAGTAATTTCGGAAGCAAAAAACATCTCGGTCCCTAGGAAGGACATGCACGATTTCGCCATAACGCACAAGTGAAAGTTCCGAATTCCGAACAGGTAGGTCAATGACCTACAATTCCGAAAGAACATAGATCCTATAAGTAGGCAGGCATAAATCGATTGTGGTAGTAATATGGAAGTGATCTACATACGTGACAATATCGGGCACACTTTTCGTTGTCCTTATTTGTTAAAACATTGCAGTATTGCAATAAAATTAGGGACATCACCTTGACCCAAGCACACAACGTCAGGCAAGCGGTTTCGTGCTTCACAGACTGCAACTGCAGGATCAGATGATGTATTCAGATAACAGCAGTGTCGTACTAGGGAACGTGGAATGACTTAATCCTTTTCCATTCATGTTACAAGAGACAGGCTGGTACGCTTTCAGGGGCGGGTACACTCACGAGTGTTTGGCGTGTGGTATAATGTAAAAATATCGTATGGATGGTAAAACAGGGGGTCGCAGCAATACTTAACAAACTGGAGTTTTAAGTTGAGGTTAGGGCATCGGACACTTACATGTAAGTGAATGAAATCGTGCGGTGAGAAGGAACATGATAGTCCCCACCCTTATTACTTATGATGTTTATGGTCGGAACATAATTAGCATATAAGAAAGGAAACGAAAAATTATTCCAAGTTTGCGCTATAATGACAAAAATATTTCTATGTCCTTAGAACAGCCAGTTTGCTCACAGTCACCTACTCAGCAGGTGTAACTGAAAATGAAGACAAAAATGCCAATGAAATGAATGTGTATGTCAAGTAACAGAACCAAAGGGGGAATAATTAGATGAACAGTAGAGTAAATTACATCAAAGGAACAATGTAATTAAGTCTAATAATTACTTTAACATACTGTCATTTGTGTTTCAATTTGAGGTGATCTGAAAATGATAACCTGATTGAGAAAACTATAAAATGTAAATAATTTTGGAGGAAAAATTTCTTTGAAAGGTAACTGGGGAAAAGACTAGCGGATAAAACTGAGATGGAAGCTGACGCATCAATTGAAACCAATAGTGCTGGTTGACAGGGGATTCTGGGTTCAGTTCCTCGCTCAGAAGACTTTCCTCTTTCCTACAGTGTCCAGACTGGTTCTGGGGCTTGATCAGTGGACATTAGAAGCTATTACGAGCGGAGGAAAGAGATACAGGTGTGATTCTAACACCCAATAGTACGGTTGTTAAGAATACACAGATCTATACATCCACTCTCTCATTATATCTACATGGTGATTCCACTTTTAACGCTAATTAAAGAAATATTCCAGATATAAGCTAAAATGAATTATTTTGATGCATTTCATCCCGACCTACTAATAATAAATCATCGGTAATTTGTATTTACTGTCAAAGACAACAATTTAATTTATTTAACGATGTCCAACAATGCTATGTATTTCGGTCTATACGACAATCTTCAGGCATAAATATGCGTGATTTTATCCATTTTACTTACTTTTAACGCATTTCACCTGTTTTTTAAATCATGTATATTTGTGTCTTAATGTGGTCGTATAGATCGAAATATGTAGCACTGCTGAGCGCTGTTTAATACAATACATTTTTGTCTTTGATGGCAAATACCCATTACCATTAAGAAGAATTAACTCCAAACCTGGCAGAGTTAAGAGATGCTAGCAATAATGAATTTCACAACTTCTGATAATATGTAAGCTACACATGCTTAACCATAGAATGGACAGAATCCACCTGGGAAATTGTGTAAACATGGAACCTATGTTGTACAATGTCTAATGGCTAGTTCTGTAATATTCACTTCCCTACTTCTGTTTTCTTTACTTTGGGCATACATATTTTCCTTAGGCTTTTGTTCTCACGTGTTTATAGTCTATTTTCTTCATGTACACACTGTGTTTCACAGCCATACAAAGTATTTAAAATTATTTGTCCTTCAAAGATGTGATTGGTAAGGTTTATTAATTTAATATATAATAGGCAGAGAATGCAGTTTGATGTACAATTGTATTATTGTAGGGCATGCTACTGATATTACTACTGGCAGAAATGTGGGGGGCCAGAGGTGAGCCACCTGGACAGATCACTGCAGGTGCTGGGATACATTTTGGTGAAGAATCTGCAACTCAATATGACAAGGTTGTGTAATATATGGACTCCTAATAATGTTACTGTTTTTAAGAGAAAATGGCCAGGTGTAAATTTTAAAGTTGGTGTCATTTGTTAGGAAACAAATATATGATAAAATTAAATGAACTTCTGTGGTTGTACTCCTCAATTATGTTCTCAACAAATAACTTGATCATAAACACAACTTAAACAACCAGCCTTCAAATTAAACTAACCCAAATGTAATAGTGGTATTTCATCCATGTCACATAAATTTGTTGTACCATCATGACTTATTCTTCCGGAATAGCATTCTCCATATTCCAGATTTTGTGCACATAACACCAGATCTCACTGGAGTATTATTTGTTGAGACTGGGATGCACCACATGACAGGGGATTTATTGGAATATATAAAACTATAAATTTATCTTCTATTTTGCATGAGTTTTAAATGAGGTTTCTTGCACTACAGAAAAAACTTGGACTGTCTGAGAACTTGGTGTTAAGTGAAATGTGTTACATGGATCTAACACAAAGAAGTGACAGGAGGCTAGAGAAAACTGCATAAGGAGATTCACAATTCATAATTTCACTCAATAATGTCACGGTGATCAAAATGAGGAGAACTGATTGGGTGGGGGCATGTAATGTTCCTGAAGAAGATGAGAAATTCATAAAAAGTTTAGCTTGAAACCTCATAGGAAGGACTACATGGGGGACCTAGGCATAGATAAGGGTATAACATTCAGGTAAACCTTAAAAGTGTGTGGGAATGTGAAAATAAATAACTCAGGACAGGATCTATTGGCAGTTGTTTGTGAAGATGATAATGAAATTTCTTATTCCATAAAACTTGGGAATTTCCTTATTACACACAATAAGGCAGCTCGTGCACTTCTCAACCAAAAGCAAACAGTTCTTAATAAATAATACAAAAATCTAATCTTTCATCAGGCAAGTAATGTTGGAGTAAAAGGATTGCATTATTTTGCTACATCTGGGTCCCAACAACTACCTGGACTCCAGCAGCCATTGTTAGTGTACCCTGGATCAGTCCTTAGAGCTAGTCCCATCCTCATACCAACACAGGTCAGTATTTGCCACAGCTCTTGAAGGGGTTCGTCCCCATCAGATTTATAAATTTTCACTGAACACATATTTAAACATGAATTTTTCATAAGGGAGTGTTTTTCTAAATATATCAGGATATATCGTATGCATTTTTCATACTTTTTTGTGATTAAAAATATATAATAGAATTTATGACCTTCACTTGGTACTGAATAGTACATTGGGGTGCTGATAAGTCCTTAGCCCTACCTACTTCCCAATGTTGTATGACAGAATCGACAGTGTCGTTGGAAAGAGGGGTCTGTTTATGTGCCGAATTGCAAGTCTTTTCTTGTTATAGAGGTTGAAATGAAGAATGTCATGCGACCCGCGCGATTTCAACAACATGGAGACGTTAGCGGTCATCAAGTTTTTTTTCTCCACAAGGCAAGACGCCAAATTAAATTCACGCCATTCTGACAGAAACATTAGGGGAATATGCACCATCGAATGCCACCGTCAAAAACTGAGTGGCCCAGTTTAAACGTCGTGATTTTTCCACCTGAGATGCGTCTCGTCCTGGTTGACTCAAAACAGTGACCACCCCGGAGATTATTGATCAAATTCACGAGCTAATCTTGGAAGACCGCCGGATTTCGGCTAAATCAATAGCTGAGCTACTGGGCTTCTCACGTGAGCGGGTTGGGTCCATCATTCATGAAGATTTGGAGATGTGGAATCTCTCCGCGAAGTGGGTCCCGAAATGCCTGAACGCGAATCAAAAACGTCAACGTTGCCAGTCGTCTGAGCAAATTTTGGATTTTTTTCGGCGCGATCCAAACGATTCCCCGTCGCGATTGGTGACCATGGACGAAACCTGGTTATATCACTATGACCCGGAGACAAAGCAACAATCAATGGAGTGGCGGCATAGCGGCTCAACCCGCCCCAAAAAATTCCGAGTGCAAAAATCTGCTGTAAATTTCTCGCCTCGATTTTTTGGGATCAAGACAGCGTCCTCCTCATTCATTATGTTCCAAAGGGCCAAACTATCAACGCGGAGTATTAATCATCTCTGCCGACGTAATTGAAGGACATTTTGAAGGAAAAACGCCGCGGAAATGTCGCCAAGTGTGTCTTGTTCTTGCACGACAATTCCCCGGCTCACCGGGAACTTGCAACCTAAAAGAAACCGGCCTACCTGGGCTTCCCATGTCTTGATCACCCGCCCCGTCGGACTACCACCTGTTCCCTGGACTGAAAAAACAATTGAAAGGTCGCCATTTTTCGTCCTACGCGGAGGTCATTGCTGTCGCGGAGACATGGTTGGACGGACAAGCTTCTGAATTCTTTTTGAGTGGCTTGCAAAGGTTAGAGTAACAGGCTAAGAAGTGTATTGAGCTTCGTGGGGAGTATGTTGATTAAATCTCGAGTTTGGTCGCTGTAGCTTGTTTCCTTCCTGGTCGGGCTAAGGATTTATTAGCACCCACTCGTACTTCTGAAGATGGCTGAGGAGACATTAAATAATATATCTGTGATACATGAATGTGTATTTTGTCAGTTGAATTATGTGATACACCTCTTGTTATTAATGCTACATTTCTTTGATTCATCTCGAACCCTTCAGCAATTTGTTAATTTATTTCTGTGCTTATACTTTTTATAATTTGCAATTCTCTACTTAGGTGGGAATACAAAATGTGGCCGGTGGTGAGAAGGGAATTCCATATTACGGTTACTTTGTGTCCAGTTCTCCAACGCCAGAGGCACCTGCAACACTTCCACCGCCACCGCCGCCACCGCCGCCGCCATCACCACTATCACCATCATACACAAACGTGGATCTGACATATGATTCACTCTCCTTATCTTCATCTCTGAATGGAGCATCTTACAGTCCTCCCATCTACACCACACCAGCCCCCTTTCTAGCAGCGCGACCGATTTTAACATCTCCACCATCAATGCAAGCCACCACGTATGGACCTCCTAAACCGGTGGCACTGCGTCCTTATTTAAGTACAAAGCACAGAGGGACATTTGTATTGGGACCACCACATCACCACCTGACTTTGACAAAAACAGTGCCTGGTCATTACCACCAACTTATCCCAGTTTCACCGAAACATATACATGCAGGACACCCACCAGTCTTCCTTGTAAAGTCAAAACCACATCCCTACCCTATAACATACACAACACACAATCCTCAACCCCCCAGAACACCACCTTCTACAATTTATGGTCCACCTGCACGAAAACCTCATATTTATCCACCAAATTCGCTCAGTCATCCTGACATTACAAAGGCAATATTCCACCCACAACCACAGGACAGCTACGCAGCAGCTGCAGCTTTAAGTAGTTCTCAAGCAAATGCACCTTATGCTACAAATCCTCCTGCAACATACAACCTTGGAACAGCTTCAGTGTTACCACAACCTTATTATATCCCTCTCATACCTTATGTATCAATGTTTGGACCACATGATCGCAGTGATGAGTCAGAGTTGTTGCAAAGCACTGAGAACATGGCTCATGAGGGAATTCCTCAGGGTGTTGATGTTGACAAGGAGAACAACCATGAGGGAGAACTGGAGGAACAAGCAAGTCCAGTGCTCATATACAAGGGTGTTAGGCCTCCTGTGACACTGTACCAGAAACCACAGTCCCCTGTGCTTCCAAAGGTTTCAAAGCAAATGGAACTGCAAAATGAAATGATAGAAACAGGTAGTTGCATGTAAAAGTGAAGGCAGCCCAAACAACCAGTACTGCATATATCATGAAGGAACAATACACATAACCTCAACAGCCGCTCAGTGTGATAACAGAAAGGGGCCTCACACATATGCCTTCAGATTTATGCTCCTTCATATATGTGTATATATACTGGTAGTCTGGGCTTCACTTATAGTCTGAAAATTGACTTGACACACATTAAACAATGAAGCTTAAATGATAAACACATTAAAAATATACAAGTTTCAAATCCTTTATTTTTCTTTAAAAATCAAAGATGAGCTAAAATGCCTCTCATATAAACAACCATAACAATCTTTTTCAGAGGTCTAAAATTCAATTTGTAGAAGGCCTATAAATAATTTGATATCTACGATAAGTTGCAAGTCATTTTCAACGATACTGGGGTAAATTTTTTTAAAATTAAACACAATGCTGACTGCCTCATTATATCACCACCACCACCGTGGCCCCGCAGCCACTGCCGCCGCCACCACCACCACCACCACCACCACCACCACCCCTAACATAACCACCAATTCACCAATTGCATGCTGTATTTCACTTTGATCTCTTTGCTGACTTGTGTTGCATGTTTGCATTCACTTATGATTCCATACAGAGTAGCATAAACCCTTTATGAAACTGTCAAAAAAGGCTATCAAATTTTATGCTGCAAATATTATTAAACCACCACACAGTCAAATCTTCCTTAGCTACCAAGTATATTGGCTGCAGTCTTGTTATCATTTTGACAGGGATAGAACTTTTGTCCAGAGCGAGATATAACTGGAAATCATCATCATCATTTCCCATTTTTCGTGTCCCTCTGTCAATTGATATTGGCTTTTCATCATTATTCTTTACAAGGGGAAAAGAATTTTTCATACACATACCTACTGCCCACTGCAACCCTTTGGCAAGTCAGAGGGGGGATTAAAAATTAACAAATAAAAGAGAAGATAAAAAGGAAAATAAAAATCAATATTGACATGGACCACATACCATAATTAAAAGGACTTATTTAAGGCTACCATAATCTGTGCAGCTGCATGGACCCGACCCTTGAGTGGCACCCACAATATCTGGTTGCATTTCAGATTCTGTAAATTAATTTTGTCAGTGAATTCTTATATTGCTCTATCTGTACTGTCAGTTCAGGACATTGCCCAGGTAGGGGAGATAAGGATACAAATGTACTCATGAATTGGTGCCAGAAATGTCTTACACCAGCCCTGTAAATCAGAATAATATTGTTGCCAGGACCACATAAAATTTACTCACAGTCCATGTGTTTATGATGCCTGATCTAGTTAATAATTATATTTAAAGAAAGTTTATTGCATTAGATAAAAATACAGATAATAGAATAGCATGGTTTCTTTCCTGCACTTTCTCTTCATAGGTCATTAACCTCCCTCATTTCTGCCAAACATTTCTGAATATAATTATGTAAATACAGAAACATACAACATATCAAATTATACCTCTTCTTTCAGGAAATACTCTCAGTTCAGACAGTCTATCTGCTGCATCATCACCTAGCTGGATGCCCATCAATGCTCCAGAAGGAGCTGTACCTGCACGGGCTTATGAAATTCCAGCGCCAGATTTGTCACAAGGCAACAGTCATATGGAAGAAGCCAATGAAGAACAAAGTCAGCTGACAGATTACTTTCCAGATTACACTGGCAAAGTTTCCTCTGTTCCAGTTAATCACAGAGATTGGTTTAGCTTACGGACTGATAGTGACGTTCACCAGAAAGACTTGTATAAGGAGAACTCTGAAGAAGTTGTATCAGCAGTTGTTCTTGTTAAACAAAAATGATATAAGTCTGGATGTACTTGTCCTGACAACAGGCAGCAGAACCAGTCTGTCAACTGGGCAACTCATCAGGCCATCCTTCTCAGATCAGAATTTTAGACATAAAGACTGACTAGAAAGAATGTGAATGAAGAGCAGTGTATGGGGCACAGCCACAAACAACATCATTCATGAGGCACTCCACAATTGTCTAGAAAGCCAGATTGTATCACAGTGACCAAATCACTTGCTAACTGAGCTCCCTATTGCTGCACACAGCTGCATTCAGCAAAGCCAGTTCACTACTAGGCTCACAACAGAATAGGCCAGGCAATGTCTCTCAACACTATTTACCCTGCTGGGATACATTTATAATTTCAGCTACTGTGGATATTTTTGAAACAGAAAATGCATAGTGATGATTCCACAGTGATTCCCATCTTCCATTGTAATGAATTATTACATTACTTCACTTGTCCAATTTTTCTCATTTATAGACTGTACACTAACAATTTCATTCACAAACAAAAAATGTCTTCAGTTTGAAACTGCTCATTTGATGATAAAATATTTTATTATCCATTTCCATTACTTTGTGGTAATTGATGGTTGCTATTATGATAAAATAACAGACACCAACTAATTAGTTTAATTAAGATAACTTTTAGGTGAAACATGTTCATTGTAAAGGTAAATAAATCCCTGTACAAACCTGGGCAGGCCCTAAGGATTCCAGCAGTTTGAAGCTCCCACATTTCAAAACAATTGGCACAAGAAAGTGATAAAGTTATCAGCCCTATGCACCAGCCGCCATTACCCCAGGAAATATTTTCGGCACCAATTTCTGTTAGAGGCTGAGTCAACCCCAGAGCCATACTGTGGCTGGAAAGATTGTCAATGAAAAATTCCAAGGACATCATCAGGAATCGAACCCGTGACCTTCCAGTTTGTAGAACAGTGCCTCAACCAACTGTACCACCATCTGCCCCGAGATCTCCATTGCCCTCAGATCAATAAATGTATCCAAAGGATTTACAACACAGTTTTTTACAAAGGTAACTATTTTCAGCAAATTTTTGGGGCCATCATCAGACCTGTATACCAGAACCCACGAAAGAAACTATACAAATTATCTAGAAACCTTAGAGAAAGAGCTCTCTACCTTTACACTGTTGTATAAAACTTTGTAAAAATACATATGATTAGTGGAAACAATGTAATATAAAAATATCTATAAAAATATGCAAAGAGCCAAATATTAAAAAAATATGATCAATAATCAATAAAATAAAAGAGGTAGGCAGATTAAAATTAACGTACACAGTGCAGTTTCCTTCTATAGTCTCACAATGGGCAAACGAAAGATCTCCAAAATTTGCTAATTTGGGGCCGTGGCATTTTTCAGCAATTATGTTCTGTTCGTTACCATATGATGGTACGTGTCAAACTAGTCATTAAGAGACTAGGCAGCAATACCTCATACAGCACATAAGTCAAACATCTCACATGGTGAATGTTGTTTAAAACATTATCCTTTGCTAGGTCAAGTACCTATGTTGATATATAGTCTCTTAACAAATAATTTAACACATACCATCACATAGTAATGATCAGAACGTACTTGCTGAATAATGCCACAGCTCCACTAATCAGCAATAGCAAATTTTGGAGGATTTTGGTTCACCCATTATGAGACTACAGAAGGAAGCTGCACTGTGCACATTAATTTTAATCTAACTCTTTTATTTCATTGATTATTAAACATATATCTGTTTTAATACATAGCTTTTTACATATTTATACAGTATATATATTATTTTACATTGTTTCCACTAATTGTACGCATTTTTATGAAGTTTTATACATCAATGTTAAAGAAGAGATCTCTTTCTCTAAGGTTTATAATTAATTTGTAAGGTTTCTTCTGTGGGTTCTGGTATACACGTTTGATGATGGTCCAAAAAATGGGCCGAAATGAGTCACCATTGTAATAAACTGTGTTGTGCCTGACAGAACTCCTTTGGATACATTTATCAAGATACCTAGTTCTGTGCCACAAATTTAACCCATCACTTAACACTGTAATATTAGTTACATGATATATTACAATGCATTGCAGATTGAAGAGTCCATTTTCAAGGCATTCCCCTCCACTAATATTTTTGTCTACACAGAGTGACAATTAAATGCAAAAAAATGGCCTATAAGGATTGTGTTTTATTCCTAAAATGAAATCAAAAGTCTCCTGTAAACATACAATCGCAATTGCTAGGTTAGGGAGAATAGGAAGCATTTGGTAATTGAGACAAATATATTTATGGAGCACATTTATTTCAGTTTAATATCAGCATCTTAACGTAGCTGACAAAGTGTTCAGCTAGTCGCTGAAAGTGCTTTCCATTAATCTGAATGCATGTCAGATGTGTCACCAAAAATTCCTGGCATGTGTCACATTATTGTCCCAGCAACTTCAAATGTCAAATCTTGTCCTGCATGTTGATTCTGCAAGTAAACTGTACCGTTCAGATGGCCCCACAGGCAGAATATGGCCGGAGCAAGAATAGGCAATCTTAGAAGACACATAACAGCTATTATGTTCCAGGCAAAATGCACATCCTCCAGTAGCTCAGACAATTCTTCTGTTGTCACGATTGCAACCATATGTTACTAAGAAGTACTCAGCTTGATTTTAGGAGCAGCATGCAGTTCTTAATTTGCTGTTTACAGCAGTAACTAAGGATCACCCTTTATATAAATACACTGCTCCACTAGTTTGATGTCAATTCAGACAGCATCTACAGTCCAATGGTTGTGCACCCTTGAACTTGGTAGTCTAGTTGTATCTATGTTCTGCAATTCAATAAAAAATATTTATCAATTTATACGTTTCTTGTCAATCAGTAACCAAATTAACATATGTTCAGGTCCCATACACTGATATTTTATAATGTTTTTTTATCATTTACCTACATCAGTGCTCAGCTAACTGTACACCATATATAAATACTGACAAATGCTCTGGTGAGGTATAGACTGTCCATTTCAGAGTGCAACCTGTGTTGATGGTTGCATTATCCATGTGTGACTAATTAATGGTCGGATTATCCCTACACATTTGCTCAAGTAGCACTTCTGATGGCTTAGTAACAAGATTTCAGAACAGTCTGAGTTCAACAACTGCTGTGTTGCAGAGTTTAATCATTGATCATGAATAACAGTACAGTGTATAGAATAGAAAATGGGTTTGAGCAACATTCTGAGTTCAACAACTGCTGTGTAGCAGAGTTTAATCATTGATCATGAATAACAGTACAGTGTATAGAATAGAAAATGGGTTTGAGCAACATTCCGAGTTCAACAACTGCCGTGTAGCAGAGTTTAATCAATAATCATAAATACGAGCATGTATAGAAGAGTAAATGGGTTTCAGCCCTATGCGTCCTGATGCATGCAGGCCTTTTGGACACGCCGTTTGTGCCCCATAATCTGATGTCTAATTCATGGGAACCTTGTTCCTTTAGTAAAGTTCTAGATTGCCTCCAGACATCCACTGGGTCCAAGGAAAAGGAATGCAAATAGGTGTGTCTGAGTGAAGCCAAAGCTTCACACATACACAAAACATGGTCTGAGGTTTCCTCCTCTGCTCTACAACTCTTCCATAAGGGACTGTAGAATAGTCCCATTATGTAGTGATGTCTTCTCAGGGTGTAATATCCAGTAGGGAGTCATGTAACAACCCTGGATTGTGTCCTGTTAAAGCTTGGTCTTAGCAGTTGGACTAGGACCCAAAATCAATTTTGAAGCCTATCTCTGAGTACAGATAAGACCCCACCACATTCTCGTATGCTGGTTGTCCAGCTAGCATTTTATTTCTTTTATTATATTCTGCCTAGAGACCCCCCAAGGCTGGTTCCGGTCCAACAAACTGGTGAACAGTTCCCTCTCTCGTGAGCTCATCCACAATTTCATTTCCATATACCCTAGAATGTCTGAGGATCCAAAACAGTCCCACAGAATGTCTGGTGGAAATGCTGGCACTGTTGTATGTACCATTGGGGATGTTGTGTTGGCAGCCTCAAGGGTTTTCAAAGCCGCCTGATTGTCAGAGCAAATACTAATGTATTTCTCTGGTGTAACATCCATATGAATTTCAAGCACACAGACCAAGATAGCATATACCTCGGCCTGGAAAACAGTAGCATATTTTCCTGGAGAGATACTGGGCCTTCTTCCCAAAGATTGCCATTAACTCTGGCCCCAGTTCCCCCCCCCCCTCCCCACATGCTGGACCAATCTGTATACCAGATGAGCCCCTTAACTGCAGGAGGAATCTCAGGTCATGTGGTCCACTCTTCTCTAATCAACATAGTAACCCCATACTTAGGTTCACAGTTAAATGCTGGCCTCATAACATTGACCACCATTTTAAATATGGGATCAGACTGCTGAAGCTGCATCAGTATATTGCAAGTACAGTGCAACACAGATGGTTTTCCTTGTGAACACCTATGTCAAAAAAAAAATAATAGAAAAAGTGTTGCAGCGACTTCAAAAGTCGGTTTTCTGGTGTTTCAATTCTGTTCAAAATAAATTAAAATCTTTCTTTTGTAAGTGATTTTGTAAAGTAGTGTGTAGTGGTGAAGTCGGCCATTGCTAGCTCATTTACAGGTGAGGCTACTTAAACGGTCAAGGAGATAATGAAAATTAGCTACCAATTAACAGATAATCCCAGACTAACACACAAAGTGCTATTATATGACATCAAATTTTGAGTATTGTGTGCTCTAATTGCAGTAAGAATAACTGGACTTATCTCATTGTCAGACATAATAAATTCAAAAAGATATAATGGACAAATACTCAAACCATTCTCTTAAAATGTGATGAATACAGATTCTTCCAGCAAGATGGTGCAACTGCCCATACAGCCAACAATTCAAAGGTCACCACATGTAACAATTTTGAGCACCAAATAATTAATTCATTGTCCTATGTGGCCTGTTCTGTCATTCAAGCCAATGCCATGTAAAGAATATCTGTGGAGACCATTAAGAGGCGGTGTTTATACACAACACACAGATAAAGAACAAACTTAAAGAAATTATCTGGAGTACAGTGTTGGTAGTTTCTACATGTGAACTTCATAGTCTTTATGTTTACCAGGTATCAAGCACGCCTGGGAGTAGGTCATTTTCAGCACCTACTTTACATTGCAGTAGAATATATATAAATATGATTATGAGAGAGCTCCATTTCAACCTTTACCATCCGACCTTCAAATCCCAATGTAGCCACTGCCCATGCCTGCACCTGCACAAAAGAGTGTCTCCCTCTCATCCAAGAACAGTTACATTTGCATCCTGTGTGATTGATCACGGTTAAGCAGGACATTGTATATACAGAAGTAACAGCCATGGAAAAGAATATGATAAAACTCATATCCTATCATGGAAAACATTTTCTGTTTGATGTCAGTAACCCCAGAAAATTGGCTGTATTTATTGAGGAGTGCTCCATGCTGCTGATGAACAAGAAGCAATAAAGTATATTCCAAATGACTATTCTTCAATTACACATTGCACTAATCTCTTGAACACCTTCAATGAACGTATCAAGTGAAGGTCATAGCATCAAAGCAGAGAAGACATTAACCAAAAAAATTTGTAGGCTTACTTCAGTTACAAATCAGTGTTGCTCTTTCATTTACACACTGGGCCCAGTGACTTGCCCACTGCTGGAAGCCCCTCTGGACCTCCTGTCACATAATGCTCTCCAGAACCACCTGTAATTCAGGTTGAATATTCATTCCTTTAACTGAATTAACATGTGACAACAGGAAGACCTTAGAAAGTAGGTTTTTGTTTGGCCTGATCTTACAGGTCCTTGAGTACAGAACGTCAGTTCTGTTTCTGTTCATCATTCAGCAGACGTGTACAAACTTTGCAGGCATCCGCCTCATGTTTCAACCTTCCATCGTAATGCACAGGCATTTAACATATGACATGCTTAGAATGTTACAAACAATACATGTTTTTTTTTAATATGTTTTATTGCTTGCTCCATTACAATGGTAATACTAGAAGCTTTAAAATCATTTTAGTTGATATGGTACAGTTATTTGGTTATTCTACATTTAGTTTATCAAATTGTATATCGTTAGTAAAGTTTGTAAATTCATTAGTGTTCTTATCATGTCCCTTTTGTTAATTGGCCATTTATTTGTTCCTATTGCTGTCTTCTTAAGTCTCTCTCCTTTGTCAGGCTTTCGCATGCATATATTATGTGATCAGTTGACTGGTCCCCTTTTCCGCATGGGCACGTTGGCTCTTCTATTATTTTGAAATGATGTAGGTAGTCTCTCGTTTTTCCATGCCCACTTACTATGGCTGTAAAGTTTTGTGTTAGTTGTAGCTTCATCTTTAATCTTTCTGACACATCTGGGAAATATTCTTTTGTTGTTCTCCCTTTAGTCGTTTGCGTCCATTTTCTCTGCCATTTCTTCATGCTTTCTTCTTCTAGATCTTTCATCACTACGCTTTTTGGAATTTTGTTGTAGCTCTCTGGTATGTTTTTGTCACCGTTCTCTTTGCTAATGTGTCAGCTAATTCATTTCCCATTATACCGGCATGTGCTTTAACCCAGCAGAGTGTTATCTTCCATTCACTTTCCTACATCTCCGTTATCTTCCTTATTTCTTCTACTATGTATGTGTGTATATTGCTGTTTTACAGCTTGTCCAACATTGTTTGGCTGTCGGCGTATATTATTACTCTTTTATCCATTGTTTGTACTTTTTCTATGTGTTTCAGGGCTGTTAAAATTGCAAATTGTTCCGCTTGATTATTCGTGCATTTCTTGTTTAGCCTACACTGTACTGTACTGATGCTCTCGCCCGATCTATATATGGCTACCCCTGAGCCTACTCCTCTTTCTGACCTACTTCTGTCCGTGAATATTTGTATTGGGTTCTTCTCCTCTTCCTCTTTTAACACTCTTATAATTGCATCTGCAGGGTGTTGCCATTTTCTTACACCCGTATCCCTTTCAAAATGTGTTTTGTCGTTTGGGCTTCCCCTGGTGGCATTATATATATAATATACATGCGTGTCCTCGTGGATGACTTGATGCGCATTCTCCACATTTTCATCAGTCCAACTTGGTGTGCAACCTGAAAGTTCAAAAACCTCAACCTAACTTTGGCACATTCTGAAACATGAATATCATTCAAAGGTTCACATTATAGTCACTGCATCATCATGAAAGGAAACCCGATGGAAATTCTCTGTTCCTTAAGGAGTGCCATTTTACTGGGCTACAACACTCACAGATCACTCTCAAAACACACTTAAATGACAATTGCCCAAGAATGCAACACTTGCTACAGTAATTCATAACAAACTCTGTAGCACCTGGCAGTGCACAGCTGCAATATATCATGCTCCAAGCAGCCAGCCCAGAAAATTTTTGGCTTGCACATCACAAACCTTAGGAGCAGGTATAGCATAGCTGGTATAGTGACTAGGCTATGGGCTGAATGATCTGGGATTTGAATCATGGCAGGGACAATAGATTATTCTGCTCTCTAAAATGTTAATTCCAGCTCTGATTCTCACCCAACCTCCATTCAGTGTGAACCAAGCTTCTTTGCCAGGCAAAGGGGCTGGGGCCTAAGTTGATCACTCACCTCTGTCTAGTGAAAAGGTTATGAACAAGTGGAGCTGTGAATCTTATGCGTATTGGACCGTGCATCATCTTGATATTTGAATAAAGGTTGACCAACTAGATGACACTTGCTTTATTATATACTGCTCAACATGTTTCAGACGTTAATACGTCCATCTTCAGG